>Ga0157358_1000855_pt1 | contig 13013 bp, 7 predicted proteins | sample AttcapACBM2_FD_111484 | JGI IMG/M metagenome (GOLD analysis project Ga0157358, IMG submission 111484) | Fungus gardens microbial communities from leaf cutter ant in Botucatu, State of São Paulo, Brazil - Atta capiguara ACBM2 | ecosystem: Host-associated > Fungi > Mycelium > Unclassified ...
ACCTATCAGTGAAGCAGCCAACATGCTGGACAATCTCCACATGAAGCCTAGCGACAAGATTTCCACTTACAATGTGAACTTCATGTTCTTTTGATTCCTGATGCTGATATTTTCTTTGAAGTTTTTAGTATATAGTTAAGAGCTAGTATTATATAGTTCTTGTTGCACTCTAGTATAATATTTTTTTTACTTGACTACCATTAACATCATTGTTTTAGAATTTTCTATGTCCTTTTCTGTATTATGTAACAATATAACAACATAACAATAACCATAATATGTGTGACCAGACCTATAACATCACATTACTATCTTTTAACTAAGTTATAAATAAAAAAACAAAAAAACAAAAGAGAATACTAAAATAAAACTAAGTCTATTGTCTTTAACTCTGACATCTCTGGTTGGTATAGAGTGAGGTTTACAAGTAGTATCTATATCTATGAAATCACCTAGAGAAAGAAGTAGCAATAGTTAACATAAAGATACTGAAGCAATGAGAGTGGTTAGCAAGAGGCAAAGATGACTTAAGAGCTCTATAAGACTTGGAGACTGAAGGATAAAGTAGAGGAAATTTACTGAGTTGATTAGAATACTTTGTTAGCTTGCTTAGCTTAATCTGTTTGCTGTATAGCATCAAACCATGTGGGAGAGTCTGTGTCTTCTAGTCTTCATATTAATAAGATCATAATTTGGTTTTTTATTGCTATTCAAAGTTGATAATGTGACTACTATAATGTATAGGTTTATATAACTAGCTTCTGAGATTAGGGTTTGGAACTTAAATAAGTAGTTCTTTACTGTATAGCTCTCCTAATAGTATGCTATTTCCTCAAGTTAGTTAATAGCTTCTGTGATAGTGTTGATAAGAAAGAAATATATATGAAAGAGTTTCTCATATTTTGGCCACATAGTGATAGAAAAGACTCTTATGTTGGATTTCTCTCTAAACAAAGTTTCTGACCACTTTTGAGCTTGACTACTTCTAAAAGATAACAAGGCCCAGAGCACTTACCTCCAAAAAAACCTAAGAGAATAGAATGAGGTCTTCTGAAGGCAGTAACTATTTTAGATACTCTAAAGTATATTCCAATCTGGTAGAACAGTACTAACCAAGCAAGAAATAATAGTGTCTATATATTTAGATACTTTAATGGAAACATCTAGAATATTTTTTAGAAATAGCAGATAATTATCTGATGATATATGGGAGTATAAGATGATAGTTACTAAGATGTTAGCAATAGTTGAAGTTGTAGTACAAGAATGGTAGAGATAGTATCATAAACTCTGCCAATAACTCTGTAGAATTGGCAGTGAACAATAAATATTATGATATGATAGACTACTATAGTCTATGGATCTGTATACTTAACTTCAAAGATTAAGATTTGGAACTCCTCTACTGCATAACTCTCTTGATAATAGGCTATTTCTTCAAGATTGTTGACTTCTTTGGTATTATGTGTTATATACTAAGGTTTAACTCTGTAAATAACCTATTTTCTGTGGCAGTATTATTCCTCATCAAACTTTACAAGTATCTAGTCTTCTACAGTGGAGTTTACTCCTATCTTAACATTGTATTTAGTCAGTATCTCTCCACAGGTTAATTTCATCAAACTTCTACCTAGCTTAAAGCTAGGTTTAAACACTAACTTTGCTCAATATAGATAATTGCAGAACTATATAGTAATAGTACTACCAAAAATCTTAAAAAAAACTAATATAGGCAAATCTAGCTTCAAGCAAATATCTATGATCAGTTGTATAGGAAAAATGTTAGATCAAGTATGGAAACTTATCTAGAAACAAATAACAAATGTAGATATCTATGAGGTTGGATAAGATACTTAGATTATGAATCAAGCTTGAAAACTTATTAACAGATTAGCAATATGTTATATTCCATTTTCTGGTCTTTGCCATTTCTATCCATAGATAATCACCTACTCTCATCCATACTCCCAAACATCTTCTAGTTTAGATCAAAACTATCTATTTCATCTTAAATATTCTCACTAGTCTAAGATAAACTCTATAAATCTCCCTCTCTTAATATCTGAGAATCACAAGTAATCAGAGTAACTCACTTAGCAGTTACATTTCAGATAGCTAACCTAGGTGTACCAACTAGTATATAATCTGGTAGTTTATACTGTAGCAATCATTATGAAAATCAACTAAAACTACTATCTCTTTTCCAGTGTTAGTGACAACACATCTCTCTACCTTCCAGTGGTTTTCTACTCTCTAAGTGTTAGAATTGCAAAGAATAGACTTTATTTATTTTATTTTAATTTATTATTTTTCTTTTTTCTTTTGATTTATTTTCTATTTCAAACTAGGGTTAGAGTTTAATATGCTATTACAAGTCACTTTCACAAACTGTCACACTATGACACTGTTATGGTCACATTATCACACACTCACATGACATAATAAAAGGAAGTAGAAGAATCTGAAATAATAATGTCATAATGTGTGTTTAACACATGTTAGTCTTAAGGCTTACACAGAGTCATTTAGAATAGGTTAAAGTAGTAGAGTATAGACCATGAGTAATTAGTATATAAGGTAGACCATCTTGTATAAAGTTCTCTATTAAGTTCTCTTATCTTACCCTAATACAAGGTTCTTTTCTTTGATCAACTCTAAGATCATTGAATCATAACACTAAGTTCTTAGTTCCTGATCTGAAATATATGACCAGTGTGACTTGTAGAGGTGCAGCACACAAGCTAAAGCCAAAGGTTGTTCTACTCTGTCTTTTACATTCTCAAATAACACAAATCACTTATTTCTAGACATCTGAGATGCCCCTTTTATATCTTAGATAACAAAGTGTGAACTATATCTAAAACAATAATCTTAGATGACAACCTTGGCCTTAACTTATATATTGTACCACTGTCTATTATGTGGTTGTAATTTCAAATGACAAGGTATCAGAGAGAATTAACTAATAGCTTAGTCAGAGAAGTGAGAGGATGAGTATTAGAAGATTCTTGGTCAGTTTTTAGTCAATTTCCAGACTAAATACTAAGTCTGTAGTTGAAACTATAGTTAGAAAATAGTAGTGTAAAAGATAACTAAAGAGATGTTATAGAGACAGTTTCTAAAATATAGAACAACCAAGAATCTAGGTAATAAGTTGTTAGAAAATGAAATATGAGGAGCTACTTCATATGTAAATAAGCACAGATATAGAAATATACCTAAATATAGTTAAAGTCCTATCTAGAGATCAGGAAGTGGATGTCTCAGATATCTTAGAAGTTAGTCTATAACATAGATACTCTGTAAATTAGCAGTCTAATAATTGATTACAGTCTTTATCACTATTAACATTAAGCTTTAATATTAAGTTAATATACTTTCTTTTATCAAAACTCTCTTTGTTAAACTTTATTTCAACTTCTGAAGTTGTGATCATGTGACATGCAAATATTGTAACACATAAGCTCAAACCAAGATTATTTTAAAAAGCTTATAACTTTATGAAATTTCTATACTTATTAAATTCTAACTAACTCTATAATCTTTCATGCTCAAGTATGAACCAAATCTGATAGTATTTGTTATAATACACTAGATAGTAGTCTGTACAAGACTATTACCAACATACTCTAAGACTATACATACTATATAAGATCAACATATTATTTCTCCAAAATCTTCTATGTTTTTCAATATGTCATGTAATTATGTGACTGTGACTGTGACATGTTTGACTAACTTGTGACAGCTATTATATCTTGTCACAAGATATAACAGTTATAATAGTTATATATAATGTCACACTAAACTCTGATTCTAGATTCTAAAATAATAAAATAAGTGAAATGAAAATGAAAATGAGAAAGAAAAATAAAATAAATATAGAATCTATTGCATTCAATTCTAATAGTATTATTAGACTTTCTAGTCTGCTATCATATTTGTTGTAGTCTTATCTACTTTCTGTATTTATATTATAATCTTTTTCAAATAGTGTTTTCTTGATATAATTTCTTAACTCACTTAAAGTTAATGTAAGGAGACCTGATTTTCCACTATACTTAGCCAAGTACATCCTCTCTACTACAGGCCCTACAAACATTCTTATAGCCCTTGCTACTTCACTGAATCTCATAGCCTTCTCTACAAAAGTCTTACTATCATACTATACTCCTATAGCCTTGCTTATTTTAAGTTCCAGTGTTATCTTCACAAATAATAATCCAAATTGGAAGGATACTTCTAAACCTTTCCAAATCTATAATATTCAATAGAATAGTATTCTGATTTAAGATCTTGTATAAGAGCAAAAAATAACTTTTGTATTGAGTAACATAAAAGAACTCAATAGAGTTTCAAGTACAAACTAGTCTATCTTATATACCACAGACTATGGTCTGTGTGCACACTACAACTAACCTATCCTCAAGTATATGTACTTGTTATAAAGCTAACATGTTGTTGCTATACTATATAATATTATCTGTTCTAGGACCTTGTATGAATTTTTCTGTGTCACACTTTGTGAATTGTGTGTCTGTCACATGTGACATGATATCACACTTTTGTCTAAGTCCAAAATAATAATAAAAAGAAGAAAAAAGAAACTTTATAGATAAAAAAGAAAAGAAAAGCAAAATAAAATCAAGTTTATTGTTCACAACTCTGACAAACAGTCTTTTTCAGGCTTCTACTCAAAACCCTTTGGCCATTCTCAAATCCAAAGCCCATATCCCTGACATCTTCAGTAGTACTGAGCTAGATAAGTTAAACAATTTCTTATTCTAATGCTATTTATACTTCTGTATTAATCTTATACAATTTGATACTGATATTGCAAAGATCAATTTTGCAGTAACTTATATTTTAAATTGAAATCAATTTGTTAATAAGCTTTTTTAGCATTTTGAACTTGATAACCCAGAAAGTGAAGCTGCAAACATGTTAAATAACCTTTACATGAAACTTTGTAACAAGATTTCCACTTACAATATAGATTTAATACACTATGCCTCCCAACTTGGATAGAGAAATAGTGTTCTTATCCAAAGTAGACTACTCTATAGTAGAAACTTCTCTTGTATTGCTTAATACATGAGTATCAGTATTACTACCAGTGACATCAAAAAGAGAGTAAGCTATGTCCAAAAAGCTATAAATGAACTTATGATAAAGTTGGTAAATTATAGAAATGCTTGTGTGTCAGTACAGTTATATAAGGTGGGCCAATCACAAACTCTGGCTATTTTTATTGGGTTCATTACCATCTAATCTTCAAAAATTACTAGTTTCAGATACTTGATTTACTTCTTGTGAAATTTGTATTTTTTAGGATATACAAATAGCTTATACTTGGCCAAAATCTTTAGTATCTTGCAAACTGTCTGTTATATATCTAAGTTTAACCTCATACATAATCCATCTTCTATAATGGTATTATCTTTTTACAATATCTCTACATATTATTTTATTTTCCATAGCAATGTTATCTCTCTACAATACTTCTGTATATAACCTATCTTCTACAGTAGTATTATCTCTCTGTCAAAAGCTATTCTTTTATAGTATAGTTTACTCCTTTTCTCTTAAACCTCTGTTAGTATCTTACTATTGAAATATCTACTTGGTATAACTACTGATATCACTCAAGGCTGTATTATAAAGTAATAGCACTACTTGAGTACTCTTTATATTTTACTTAGTACTTAAGAACTAGTAAATATACTGTAATCTTCAGTCTGATAATTGACTATTATTAACACTGAAACTCTAGTATTTATAGTGACATACTTATTCTGTCAGTACTTACTCTCTGCATCCACTGTAAGGAGACCTGCTCTCCTAGCTCTAATATTGTTGCCAAAGCCTATGAGATTTTAGATCTTAGACTGAATACTGCTAACAAGACCTATGGTACCTACTCTCTTGACCTGAGACCAAATACTACTGTCAAAGCCTACAGTGCTTATTCTCTTAACACTACTGCTGACTTCAGGGTTCAATTTTGACTATTGTCTCAATTACCTTTTATCTATTGTTAATGGTAATCTCTCTTTCTTTTCAGACTAACATTTTAGATGTTTCCATCAGAAATGTCTTTAGTTATTCTATCTTCATTATTTCTCTTCAAGTAAGCTAATCCAGAAGATTAGAATATATCTCATAGTTATATATAATGTATATCATCTCTAAAAACCTTACTCTGTTCTCTTAGATTCTCTTAGAGATAAGTAGTGTATTTATAGTACTATATTAATGAAACTTAGATTTTTCTAGAAGTTGTGAAAGTATGCAAAACTTTATGAACCCTGCTAGTTGCTCTAATGGTAGGACAGAGTCTTGTCTCTGGACCTCAAAGTATCTTGAGTCTGGTAGTTGTAGGTTGCTTACTCTATGTCTCAACCTTTTTCTTCTTCTCACTTTTCAAATAATAAGTGTTCCAAGTAATTATCTCATAAATTCTATTTATAATGATGAAGCCCTGAATATCACCTAGTTGTCAGAGTTGAAGATGGTGGACTTTGTTTTCTTTTTTATTCTTTCTCATTTTTATTTTTATTTTTATTTTTATTTTCATTGATCTTGTATTTTGAGACTTAGGCAAAGACTGTAATAGAACATTACATATGACAGTTGTCACAGGGTAATTACATATGTCACAGTCACATGATAATGTGACATAGAAAAGGTTGTAGAAGGTTCTGAAACAAATATCACTATATAGCATAGTAATAGTATATTGGCCTTATGGAGAGTATATGAACTTTGGGATAGGTTAGTTATAGTGTGCACACAGACCACAGTCAGTAGTATATAAGGTAGATTAGTTTGTAATAGAAACTTTATTGAGTTCTCTTGTGTTACTTAATATAAGAGTGTATCTTTTATTTTAACTTAAGAACTTAAGTTATCAAACCACCATCTTAGGAAAGTAGCCAAGTGCTAGTATGTCTCAGAGCTTTCTACAAATAATATTCTCACTAGTCTAGTAACCTAGCTCAAAGACTTATAAGATTTTGTATCCAATCTTGCTTTTATATCCATAGGTATACCTTTTTTAACTACATTGAGATTTCTATCTCCTGTTAACATTTCTGTATCCAGAAAGACTTCCTGCTACTTTTGACCTCATGTCTCACCTCTGCTGAACTTCAATGGTAATTGACAAACTGGACAAGCTTTCCTGAGCTCTTATATATCTGGTTGTCTATAGAATAGTTTATCTATGACCAAGATAAGATTCTCTGAGCTCTCTTTTTCTTCAGAAGTGGCTATGCTTTCAAATGGTCAGAAGGAATATTTTGTAAAGAATCAACTATAAATATATTCTCTATTATAACTTGGTCTAAGTTTTAAACAGCTTTTTTGAAAATATTTCTTCATTATTAATGCTATTATATAAGTCATCAACAAGCTAGAAGAGACTACTTATTACTAAATGAGTTACAGAGTTGAAGAGTATTTAGATAAGTTTCAAACACTGATCTTGGAAGCTAGTTACACAGACCCACAAACTATAGTCATTAAATCCTGCTACAGACTGTAAACAATGATTTAGAACCAAACTGCAACTCTTCTGGTAGAAAATTTCAAGAACACAAACCCTCTTGCTTGGTTTGAGGCTACTTAGTAAATAGATCAAGCTCATCAAGCAAATAGAGCATTTTAGTCAACCAAATACCAAACCCCACTGCTCTCTTTAATCTCTGAGTCCTGTGAATCTTGTTAGTCCTTTCTCTCTCTCAATAGCCTCTCTCCACTTTATCAGTGCTTATGTACCAACTGCTGCTAGTACTCTCTCCTAATGTTCTAATATATATTGGTACTACTCAAAAACTCTGTCTTATGCCAATTAGAGGATACTACTACTATGAAGATCCAAACCATATGGTTTGTGATTGACCAATGAATATTACATGCCTAAGCTTAGCTCAGGTTGTAACTTAAGCAAAGATTTGATTAAGAATAGAAGAGATAATTAATTGGTAAAGTGTAAGGATACAGAATTGTATCTATATTTATATATATCTAATGACTATGAAGAAAGAGAAAGGCATCCTAGAGAAAACAATAAGAAAAGAATAAGGAAAATATAAGGAAGCCTCTACTATTACATGAGGTGCTGACTGATAATACATGAGAAAGATACAAAGTATAGTAAATATAAGTCAAAGATGAAATGAACCTTATATATGTCCAAGTCATATCATATATGAAGCAAACATCTGTTAAACATGAGGTAGTAATTGTAACAATATCCCATTTTAATGTTCATATGTAAATTATATTGTTTTTTTTGTCCCAATTAACTTCTAAATTGTGTTTAACCAACTAATTATACTCTAAAAACATATTCATGTTATTTAAGTCTGTCACTACTGGATTGATATTTTTTATATCTCTATTTATCTCCATTTTTAGTAGTATTGTTATTCCAGGAAATGCTTTTTTGTAAAAGAATATACTCTTATAAGATTTTCAAGTATTTAAGATCTCTTTGAAAATATTAGCAAGAAGACTTTATATTCTTAGATGACACATCAGGCTCTCTCAAGTTGGTATCCACTTGAGAGATGGTGTGGTAGCTGTTAAACAAACCAGACTTTGAACTTGGAGTTTATTAGGATAGGCTTAACAGAGTATTATAATATTGTTCTTCAGAGAACTATAGAAAAAGTAATGTCATCAACTCATGAAAGACTAGCTACAAGAAATGGACACTTGAGAGCACAACTAGCATAGCCACAAATGTTTGGACAGGAGGATAAGACATGAACACAACTAATTAGAAGCCAAAGATGTTAGAAATGTACTCATGAGTAGAAGCAACTGGTAGAAATATTGTAAAATAAAAGAATCAGTACTTGTAAGCAGAAATTAGGCTAATTTCAGATTGCAAATAAAGAGAGAACTATGTGCTCTCAAGGTCTCAGAAGTCTTCCTTATAGTTTCAGTCTCTATTCTCTATTTCCATTCTCTGTATTCTTAGACTAATAAATAAGCCATAAGTGGAGGAAAGTAAGAAACAGGATCTCTATCTGAATTTCCCACTTATAAGCAGTTTGATTTACTATTTTCTTGAGTGAGTGTTATTAGTACCAACTATCACTTTCAGGCAAGTTTCAGAGAGTTCTAGCAGCCTGAAAAAGACTGGTGAGATAAGTATTAGTTAGTATCTTTAGTTATAAGATTTGACTTGAGAGATATCTTTGGAGTGTTATCAGAGTTGTGAATAATAGACTTGATTTTATTCTATTTATCTTTTTCTTTATTTTCCTTTATTTTATCTTTTGAGTTTCTTTTCTTTTTCTTTATTTTGAACTTAGACAAAAGTGTGATATGATATCATGCATGACAGTCACAAAGCATGATGAATATGTGACACAAAGAAGATCATAAAAGATTCTAGAATAGATGATATCATACAGCATAGCAACAACATGTTGGTCTTATAGCAAGCATATATACTTTAGAGTAGGTTAGTGGTAATGTGTGTACAGACCAAGGTCTATAGTATATAAGATAGACTAGTTTGTACTTGGAACTCTATCAAGTTCTTTTGTGTTACTCAATACAAAAGTAATCTTTCATCTTTACTCCAAGACTTAAGTCATAACAAGTACATTATCTGGAATGGGTAGTGTTGTTGGAAGCTCTTAAGAAGCTTTGTAATCTATTTATTAGATTTTCCAAAGAAGCTTGTTACACAGTGTAAGGTTTATGATTTAGGAGTATATTAGTAAGGGAAAGTGTTTGCAAGCAAATGTTATTCATTTATTTCTTCTTTTATACTATTGTTTCTATCTCTTCTTTTGATTTCTGATACTGATATTGTCTTCTTTGAATCCTTTAGTGTGCAGTTAAGGGCTGGTTTTGCATAATTTTTGTTGTATCCCAGCATAATCTCTTTTCTTCTTGATCCCTGTTAGCATAAATCAAGTTACTTTATGTTTCCCATTCTTTGTTTCATCTACATTATAGACTTTGAATAGTATATCCCATAGAGCTGTCTTGATTTTTTTTCTTTACTAGCTGTTTGTCTATTTTCATATAAGTGTATCCTAAATTAATTAGTGTCTTGAGTTGTAATTCTCTTCTGTTTAATGTCTTCATATTTGTACAAATATTGAGTTACTTCTCTTTGTTATTTCTTCTTTATGGAATAAGATATCAATTTTTCAGAGAATTACTATGTACAAAGGTTTATCATACTATATGTCTTCATTGTCTGTATACTTCTGTTCTTCATTTTTTGTTCTAATCTGCAATTCTTTGTAAGATGTCCCATTTTATTATATTTATAATACTTTATAATCTTTTTCTCCTTCTTTGGTTTTTTACAATCCTTTCCTATGTATCTATATATGTTGCAATTGAAATACCCAGGTTTCCTATCTTTATCATAGTTGTTCTTGGTCTTCCCAATATCTATGATTAATCTTCTTTCTCTGTAGGTAATTTCTGATTCTGTTCAATAATCTTATCTGCCTTCTGTAGATTTGTATTCTTGTCCAACTAATGTGATTTTTGTCTTCCACTCCTTGAGTAATATTAGTACTGCTATAGGTAAATACTCTAATATCACTCTTGATATTCTTTTTTAGTAAAAAATTTGCATAAATATCATCAGTTTCAGCTTTTATAACTAGTGCTTCAAACTCAATCATAAATTTAGTAATGTGCCTCTTTTCTTATCTGAATATTTTCATCTTTCATTTGGTATCTGCTATCTTACTCTTGTTGCTGAATAATTCTCTTCTACAAATTTATTCCAATTCTAGGTATTGTCATAGTCTTCTATCTAATTAATATCTTTCTGGGTATAAATGCCAGCTATGTTCTCTCTAAGTCAGACCAGTACTGTGTTGATCTTTTTATCTATTGCTCTTGAAGAATAATCACATAATTCTCTACCAGTCTTCAAATTTTATCTAGTCTCTATCAAACTGCTCTAAGTCTGGAACTATACTCTTTGATGTTACTGTATCTGATGCATTTTATTCTGGTGCTGCTAGTGTCTATGCTCTTGACATGTTGCCTGTTATGGTGTGATTTGACACTAATATTTTTCTTTTCTTTTATCTATTTTTCTTGATTTAATATTTCTTTTCTTTTTCTTTTTATTATTTGATTATGAAGAGGCACATGACTGTGGTCACATGACATGTCACATGATGTGAGGTCATAGGCCTAGACTCTGGGAGAAAGAGCTAGAAGAATGATGTTAAGACACATATATATGATATAATGTCCTTATGAAAGATATGAGGTTGACATATGGTAGAAGTATGGACTACACATAGACATTAGGGTAGGGCTATTTATCATTAGCATGGACCATCTATCTATTGTATAAATAGGGTAGCAATACATTAGGGACTCCTTGTTGAGTTCTCTTGTAATCCTCACTTGATATCTATCTTGAGATTTATTGCTTGTGTTACTATTGGTCTTTTGACTAGTGGTTGCCACAACATTGCTTGATAATATCTCTATTGTTGTTTCTTCTGAGATATTTTTTCAGTAATTCTTAATAATCCCAATATTTCTTCTAATGCCTTATTACTAGTGGCCTCTTGCCTAGTTCTGTCTGTCTTGATATTTCTTTAATAGTCTAATTATTATAATGTTCCAGTGGCTTAATCACAATAATCTTGTTTTGTAAGATAAGCTTGATGATACTTTACCAAATGTTACATTTCTAAGCTTGTTTCAGATTAAAGCTTAGACAAAGGTTTGAGTAAGAATAGAAAAGATAATCAATTGGTAAAGTATAAGGATATAAGATTGTATCTACATTTATATATACCTAATAACCATGAGGAAAGAGAAAGATATTCTTAAGGAAAACATGAGAAAGTCTCTACTATTATATGAAAAAGACATAAGACATAGTAAATATAAGTCAAAAATGAAATGAATCCTATGTATGTCCAAGTCATATCATACATAAAGCAAATATGTGTTAAATATGATATAACAATTGTAACATTGAGGTTAGATATATGATAATTAACTGCTGGGCAAAGTGAAGAACTCATAAAAAACTTGGATATTATTGAGATCACACAGTAACTAAAACCTACTGAGTAAGAAGATTTGGAGAAAAACTTTGACAGTCAGGATTTTGTATAAAGCAACCAGTAATATATATGTACTCTAGTTACTCAATAATAGATTCACTATATTGTTTGTAGAAGAATACAATGAAAATAATAACTTGACAAACACATTCAAAAATCCCAACTCTGCAATTTTCCTTTCTCCTCTCCACTATCCTAGGTAGAAGAAAAAGCTTTTCCAGTACCCTACTATCAGTATACTTAATTTCTGTAAAACTTTGCTCTATCTCTCTATCATTCCAAAAATCACTGATATTTCTGAGACATTCTCAGTATGAGTTTTAGTTAACTCTAAAACTACTAAAATCTTTGTGAACTGAAATTTTTTTTTTTTTTTTTTTTTAAATCAACAATTTATTACATGGTGCGTGAAGGCAGACCATGATAGCTACTTTCAAAACTACGTACATGATATGCAAACTAACATGAAAATGGAGAGGAAATAAAAGAAAAGGATAGAGAAGAAAATTAAAGAAGAAAGCGAATTTCAAAGTTCTAAAAGAAAAAGAAAACTATATAAGAAAAACTAATTGTTATTAAATGCAAAAGCATTTAGGTTAGCAGTCAAAAACATAATGAAATGTTTTAGTATGTCTCTTCTAGGGTTCCAATACCCATTGAATCTCTCGTACTCATGAAGAATATGTCTCCTTGACTCGATGGGATAATTGTTACATGGACACAAAAAATCCATGCTTGGGAAAAATCATAACCTATACTCTCCAATGGGAGTATGGTTGGTGATTGCTCTCATTGCACGAGCGCAAAGCGAATTGGAGTGGCTGAAGAACTGAAGCCATAGGCCCCCTTTGACTTGATGAGGTTCGATAGCATTGAGATCGTCATCTAGTAAATCGAGGAAGTGGTTTCCCCTCCCATCCGATGCTTGGA
>Ga0157358_1000859_pt1 | contig 12995 bp, 11 predicted proteins | sample AttcapACBM2_FD_111484 | JGI IMG/M metagenome (GOLD analysis project Ga0157358, IMG submission 111484) | Fungus gardens microbial communities from leaf cutter ant in Botucatu, State of São Paulo, Brazil - Atta capiguara ACBM2 | ecosystem: Host-associated > Fungi > Mycelium > Unclassified ...
ATCTTGTGATCTAACCCTAACCCTATGTTCTAAAAATAGAAAAACAGGAAAATAAAACAAAATGAAAGTGAAAAATGAAAAATAAAATAGAAAGAAACTAAGTCCACTATTTGTGAACTTGACAGGCCAAGTCTAAGTCCTTAGCTCCTGTTTCTTCTATAAGCCTAGCTAACTTTCTCTTGACTTTTTTTTTTGCCTTGACTTTTTATAGCATGCAATCTAGTTTCTCTTTATAGGCTCTCTGGTAGAGACCCTCCTCTAGCTCTCATACTCAGTCTCTTTGTGCTTTCTAACTATGTAGACATAGTATGTTTGCCAGTTTCTTTCTTGTTTTAATTTCTGATTTCTTTTCTAGGGTCCTGCTGGAGAGCTGAATTGCCTACATTAGTTCTGGTTTTGAATATTGTACTCCAAGACCTTTTCTTCCCAAGACTGCTACAACAATAACTTAAGCTATTTGCTTCCAATTAGTAAATAGCTTTCAAAGCTGTAAGAAGTGTGCTACTTCTCATATCTTTTACTGTTCTTATCAAAAGTCTGCTGCTATCTGGCAGTTCTGGACCAAGCAACTTTGTGTGCCTTTCTTTGCCAGTTATACTCATGAGTGTCTTTCTTTTTCTAAATTTTACTTTTTCTACTGATTTTTCTATTCTTTCTTAAATATCTCATCTCACTTGTACTCTCTTACTGCTGCATGGAACTGTGTGAATACTATGTATTCTTCTTTCAAGACTCTTATATCCTACTATTATACTCTAGTAGTGAAGTTTATCAAAGAGCTTCTAGTAGCTGAGAAGTATTACTCAAAACCATACTTTCTAGATCAACAGTAGGCTTATGTCTGATCAAGTTACTCAAGATAAGGCTTTTACCACTGCTATCTCTGATACTAAGGGCATTTTCTCTCAAGAAGCTATGCAAAATATTTCTGAATTTCATACCTACTTTGTTTTTTCCTTTGACACTGCCCTTATCTCTTCTGGTTATAATTTTTCCTGAGGCTTCAGGTTAATGCTATTGCTATTCTTTTTCTTCTCTAGCTGGCAGCTCTTCTTGTATTAAAAAGTTTACCAAATTAGTCAAGTAGAGTATTAGGAGTACAGTATGAAGTATATATATAGTACCAGCCAGATGTCAAAGCTAAGCTTGATGTTGTGCACTTTTAGCATAACTGGTTCAGTGGCTGGTCTGTTCCTAACATAGAGGTAGAGAGGGACATATTTTATTCTAGAGTTTTGTAATTCTAATACTGCAATATAATCAATGTGAATGACTATTGCTGCTTGTGTGCTTCTTTTTCCTTTGTATGAACCAAGTTTTGTCCCTATATGAGACTAAGTTCATCTCTGATGTAAGTAGCGAATCATAAGTTCAATATTTGTCTATTTGTGATGTGACTATATCTTCTTCCAATGAAAAACTCTTTTTGTGTGATTCTAAGTTCACTTCTATCTTAAATGTGAGACTTTCACTAATGAGACAGTCTTTTTAGTAGCCTTTTCTCATAAATTTCTAGTTTTCCACTTCTTTTTATGATGTTTCTTTTTATGTATAGGTTTGTTGTCTATTTGTAAGTTCCTATTCTTTTGTATCTACCTCCATTCTCTCTCTCCCTATAGATAGAATGTGTCCTCACATCCTACTTGTGATTGGATCAAGTTTACTTTAGTTTTAGCAAGACCACTCCATGTCTATTTATATGATCAGATTGTGATTCTTGCTCTTGAGAGAGGAGTTTATTTCTAAAACTCTCCTCATTTCTCATTTTATATGTCTATTTCTATCACAGACCAACCAGTATAATCTATTCAGGAATGGCTCTCTTGAGGCATATTTAAACAAGTTCACTTCTTGCAAGAGCTTTCTTAGGTCCACCTCTATTATATCTTTTCAGTAGACATGCCTAAAAATACCTCAGAAGAGTTTGTAAATGCCTATCATGAGCTTATAGATATGTTGTTCAATATTATCTATCATGGTCAATATGTTTCCTAAAATAAAATCATGTTGACTTGCTGAACCCACTGTGAACATTCTAGAATGGAGTTTCTATCTTCTTATAATCCATAACTATTTACAGCACATCTTTTTCAAATACTTAAATAGTAATCCTGACACTTTCATGAAAGCTGATTATCTCAAACAACTTTTCAAAGTCAAGCACACTTATAAGAGGTTCAAGAAAGAATACAACCTCCCCTTTTATTTTCCAGCTGTATTTCTTCCAATTCTAAAGGTATCTCCTCTTAGTCTTTCTCTAGTAGGATTGGTATATTATTTTTCTTGTCATTCAAACCATCTTTGAATCTATCTGGAGGAGAGTCTCTAGGATACCATTTACTTCTCAAGAGTCCATCTGGTCTAAAAGTCTTTTCTTTTTTATGGATTATCGCAAAAAAGAAATTTGTTCTGATATAATTTACCTAGTGATTAATAGTTATGTTAGGCATCTTTTCTAGATTATTTAGCATCACAGCTGAGTACTTCATATCAGTTTCTACTACAAAGTTTCTGTACCCCTGTAACAGGTATATTTTCTACTTGAGAGTGCATCTCAAGCCACAAAGCTCTTGCTTTGGTTAAGTATCTCTGCTATCTAGAATTCATTAATAGTAAATTGGATTTCACATAATATATCTTTCTGGGCTTGTTCTTGTTTCTTTGGTAAATATAGTATCCTACTGCTCTCCAAAAGGTGTTGACTGCTAAAATAGTTGGTTACTTGTTAGGGAGCTTTGGATTCTGAGTGTGAAAACAACTTTCTATCAATGTTTTTAAATCTGACTATGCCTTTTCTTGGGCTAGTCCTTACTCAAAAGATATATTCTTCTTTACTACCTCATACAGCAGGGCTGCCACTGTTATGAAGTTAGGGATATGATTTCTACACTATACTGCAATGCCTAAAAAAACTCTTATATCTGTTGTATCTTCATAAGCTCTCTATTTGAAAATCTTTCCTATAGTATTCAGAGTATGTTTTCTTTCTTGATACAAACAATCAAACTCTACAATTGTTATGATTGAAGACTAAGAGTTAAGTTGACAAAAGAATCTTGTATTGGATTAACATAAGAGAACTCAATAGAGTTCCAAGTATAAAGTGTTTATCTTATATATACTAGCTAGTTGGTTTGTGTGAGATCTTATCTAATTTACTCTAAAGGCTATGTGTAATATATAAGGTCAACATATGGTAAACATGTTGTATGATGTCATTATTCTAAAATCTTCTATATTTTTCTGTGTGATATGTAATCATGTAATCATGACTGTAACATGTGATATATATGTGAATTAGTGTCACATTGTATGACATCTTTTGACATTCATGCTAACCCTTAATCCTTAGTTCAAAAATAAGAAAATAAAAGGAAAATAAAAAAGAGAGAAGAAAATAAATAAAATCCACTATCTTTAACTTTGACAACAATAGTAATGTGATCACTACACATTGTAGTTTTATGCCCAAAAAAGTTCCTCTAATGTATTGCATTTGTTGTAGTATTCAATTCATTATATTTAGGTGTTTGAATACAAATTTTCTGATTCTAGGGTTGCTTGCAAGTATCTTATAAGTTCCATTCTTTTGTTTATAGAGTTACCAGTCCTCTAACCAGGACATTATTGATGAGGGATTATATACTTTAGAATCTCTTTTTTTAGTATATAAGTCACATCCTCATGGAAAATTGGTACAGGATTTGTCCAACCCATAAGTAAAATAACTAATCTGAGTGTCCTAAAATGAGTCTGGAATGTAATGAGATCTTATAAATGCTCTGCTAGTATTTGCTCATCATATCCCATCTACAAGTTTAGTATTCCATTATAGACTCTTTCTGCAAAATATATAGTCAATTCTTCCTATAGCTGGAGGCAATCCTCAGTGAGCAATAGTAACTTTATTGAGCAGTTCCAAACTGTGTACTATCCAAAGACTTTTTTCATCCTTCTTAATAACACAAAACCACCTCAACTAATAGAATTAGTTAGAAGGCTTATATACTCTAGTATCAAGCTTCCTCTTAATTATAGTACATACTTTCTCATAGATAGCTGGTGGTATTTTAACCAGCATTACACCTATGGTACATATACTACCATAGATATTTCTATAGCAGGAAAGAATTCTTCCTTAAACTTTCCTTTTTCTGAATTATCCTGGGCAAATACTCTGTCTTACTGTCCTATCAGTCAATACATAAGCCTTCTTTTCTTGGACCACAGAAATCCAGAACTATGGTTCTTATCCATTTTTTCTTTTCTTGAGAGTGATGAAAGAAGTTAAGTAGAAAAGAGGTTATGTTAGGATACAACAAGAACTATGCAACACTAGCTCTTCACTGCACTAAAGAATTCAAAGGAGACAATATCAGTATCAGAAATCAATAAAAGGGGTAGAAACAATAATATAGAATAAGATTAGAATATATAAAACCCTTAAAAGGATTCTTGTGAATGTGAAAGAATAAAGTTAGAAAGGATATTAAAAGGAATGTACAAGTAACATTCACTCATGAATGCTTTCCCTTGCTAAAACACTCCTAAGTAGTGAACTTTACACTGTGTAACAAGCTTCTTTGAAAAATCTAGTGAATAGATTGCAAAGCTCTTTCAGAAACACTATCTATTCCAGATGATGCATCTTGAAGGCACACCTCAAGTCAAACTTTATAACTAAAGATACTAACTGATACTCATCTCACTAGTCTTTTTCAGACTGCTGGAGCTTTCTAAAATTTGCCTGAAAGTGATAGTAGGTAATAAGAATACTTACTTGATAAAATGGAAGTTAAACTGCTCTCAAGTGGGAGAATTTAGATAGAGGTCCTCTTCTTACTCTCCTCCACTTGTGGTTTATATATTAGTCCAAAAATACAAAGAATAAATTTAGAGAAATGAAACTGAAACTATAATAAAGCTTTCTAAGGCCTTATAAGCATATGGCCATCTCTTTCTCTGCAGCTTGACATCAAACTGATGATTGCTTTCTACTTGTGAGTACACATTTTATTTCTCCTTTATTATTTCTATAGGCTGTTTCTACTTATAAAGCTATTTTAGACTCAATCAGCTTTCAATTGAATGTATTTCTGCCTTATCCAACCATCCAGATGTTCATAACTTCATAGCTAGTCTTTTGTGAGTATAGTAGTATTTCTTATTTCTAAAGATTCTGTCTTCCTGAGATCTAGTTTAATTAGTAGCTACCATGTTGTCTTTTGAGTAGATGTCTGCTTGAAAGAGCCTGAGACATCATTTATGAGTATAAAGTCTTCTTGCTGATACTTTCAAAGAGGTCTTATATATTTAAAAACCCTATAATGTTGTGGTAACCACTAGTTACAAAGATTAATAATTACACAAACAAGTAAAGCTTTTAGTAGACTATCAATGTAGGGATTACAAGAGAACTTGACAAGGAGTCTCTGCTGAATTGCTACTCTATTTATATAAATTACACATGGTCTGTGCTACTTAATATTTATTCTACTCTAAAGTCTATACATTATCCATGAGGTAGCCATATAGTTAATATATTCCTTAACATCATCTATCTAGTCTGCTCCAGTCTGCTCTAGGCCTATGATCTCACATCATGTGACAAGTCATGTGACTGCATTGTCACATGCCTCTTCATTGCCAGTAAAAAGAAAAAGAAATTCAAAAGAAAAAAGTATGTTTTTTTGCTAAAAAGCATTTTCCAGCATAACACTAGCTAGATTAACCAATCAAGACCAAATATGTGGTGTGGGTCCCAAGTTTTGAAGGGTATAGGTTAAGTGGCATATAAGTATATTATTAGAGTTAAAAGTGGTGGACTTCAAAACTTTTTTATTTTCTTCTTTATTTTATTTTATTTTCCATTTTTATTTCTTTTTATTTTTGGACTTAGGGTTATGGGTTAGCATAAAGTCACGAAATGTCACATGTCACATGATCACAAGTTACATAGAACATTGTAGAAAGTTCTGGAGTAATAATATTAGCTTACATATTAATAGTATATAGTATATATGGTTTTTAAAATAGGCTAAGGTTAGTATAGCACAGACCAGTAGTCTAGTATATATAAGGTAAATACTTTATACTTGGAACTCCATCAAGTTCCCTTGTGTTAACCCTAATACAAGGTTCTTTCTTTTGATCTACTCTAAGGTCTTAAGTTTGTAATATTAGAACTCAATATCTATTTTCTGAAATTACCTAGCTTAGGGCTCTTTCTACTTATTCTCTCATTATTCTTGACTGAGGTCAACACCACACAAAGTTAAGAAGACAAGATCAAATCCTAAACCTAAAGAGTTAGTAATAGCCACTAAAAAATTGTTGTGAATGGTAGTAACTAGACCTAGGCCACTATCTAGACATACTCATTATTTAATTGGATGGTGTTGAAGTAATTACTTGTATTCTTTCATATAGGAGCTTTGTGCTGTAGTGTCTACTTGTGACCTATATATATAGATGAATAGCAAATGTCTTTCAAATCCTATTGTTATGACTCAAAGATCTTAGAGTTGATTGATGAATAGAACCTTATATTAGCATTAACACAAGAGAACTTAATAGAGAACTCCATACAGGATTGTCTACCTTATATACTAAAGGCTCTGGTCTATGCTAATGATAAATAATTCTGCCCTAATATACATGCCTTAACCATAAGTATGCTATGTATTTTCCATGAGGTAAATATACCATTAACATGCCTCATTCTTCTTGAGTCTAGGCCTATGACATCACCTTATATGATATGTTATATGACTGCAGTCACATGCCTCTTCATTGTCCATAAGAAGTAAAAGTACAAGTAAAAGTAAAAGAAAGAAAAAAGAGAAAAAATGATAAAAATGAAAGAATATTAGAAAAACATTGAGTTCAAGGTTTGCAACTCTGACACTATTTAAAGTAGAACATTCTTTTTAGGACATAATTGTTTACAATTTTTATTAGAGCAGTAGTTAGTAGCATAAGTAATTAGTAAATGGTATGATGTGGGACAAGAAGAGGGCCTACTAACATCTACAGAGATTGAGTTGAGTTTTGATTATGAGTTTGAAAGGGAAACCAGTACTGGTTCTACCCTTCTCTTATACACATCTTCACCTCCCATCCCATCCTAGTATCATTATTACCAACTCCAATCAATTTACTACTCTTTTATTACAACATGAGTTAATACAGCTTAATAAATCTGGAGCAAATAGCTGTCTTATAGGTGCTGATTGTTCAAGCTGGTCTAGAAGGAGAAGGAGCAGTAGTACCCCTTCAACCCAACACTGGGTCAAATGTAGATGTGGCCAAGCTACCAACATTTAATGGGAAGGTAGGAAAGGTCTTGGGTTTTTTGACAGTATGTAGGCTTTTTATTAGAATAAAGATAAGAAATGATTTGGTAGAAGAGTAGGTGCAGTGGGTGTTGTCATATGTGTAGTGAGTGTTAGCAAATATTTAGAAAGAGAATATCATAGAAGATTTAAAAAGTAAAAACTTGAGCTATGCAACTGTAGGAAAATTTTTATTAGATTTAAAGCAAGAATTTGGTGGAGAAGATGATGAAATAATGAAGGTGGCTGAACTAAAGAAGGTGGAGCAGAGAGGAAAAATAATGAGAGAATTTGTATAAGAATTTAGAAGAGTAACAAGAGAAAGTGAATATAAGAGGAGACTGTTAATTAAGAAATTAAAGAGAGAAATGAATGGAACAATTAGAAGAAATTTGATGGAGGCAGAATATTTCCCCAGGAGTATTGAGCAGTTGTATAAAAGAGTAATGAATCTAGATAAGCATTAGAGAGAAAGTAGGAGAAAAGAAAAAATGCTGAGAAAAAGAAGAAAGATAGAAGCTCCAGCTCAAAGGATAAATACACTAGCAAACACTGGTGGGGTATAAGAGCAACAATTGCCTTAGCCCTAGGTTTGGTTCAGAAGGCAGGAAGTTCAGCAGTAGGCACTAGTAGGGTCTGTATTAATGAGAGGAGTTAAGAGGACAAACATAGTCATCACAAATTCACAATAGTAGTAGACAAGGTTTGTGCCAAGATATGACCCATATGCAATGGAAGTAGATCATGGTAAAAATTGCTATAGTTGTGGGGAATTTGGTTATTTGGCAAGGAATTATAGAAATTGGGAAATCATAGGAAGAAGAAGGTTGGAGTATGGGGACAATTCAAATAATGGCAATGGTAATTTAAATGGGGAAGAGAGTTTAATAGTCTTTGATTAGACTCTAGTAATAATAGGTTTGCAATGCTCAGTAAAGTAATGGATAATACATTCTGCTGTAATCTGAATAATAGGAACATGTTACTGTAAAAATTGGCTTGGAGAGAATCAATATGTAGAAAGGAGTGACAGTGGAGGCATTATTAGATAGTGGAGCAATGAAGCTGGTCATGAGCTCAGAATTTGTAAGAAAGCAAGGATTTAAGTTAAAAAAATTGAAAGACCAATATATATGAGAAATATGAATAGTTCCTTCAATAAGAAGAGATCTATTGAGTATATAGTGAAGATTATCAAAGGCATAAGGAGAGAACAGAGATCAATGTAATTGGAGGTCAGAAGTAGAGTGTAATCTTGGGAATGCTATGGCTAGCCTGCTATAATTCTGAGATTGACTGGAAAACAGAAGACGTAAAGATGACAAGGTGTTCAGAGAAGTGTAGTAAGTAGTAAAGACCAAAGCAGGGAAAGTCAGGATGGTAGAAGTAGAAAAAAGAGAAAGAGAGAAATAAAAGAAAAGAAAAGGAGCAGAAAAAGGAGAAAGAAAGAAAAAAGAAGAAAAATCCAAGAAAGAAGAGGATAATAGAAGTAAAAATGTAGCAGAGAAATGGGAAATAGATAGGATTTTTGGGAGTAGTAATTGGATCTGAGGGGATAAAAATGAAAGAAGAAAAGATAAAGGGAGTGTTAGATTGGCTGACTCCAAAGGGAGTTAAAGACATACAGAAGTTCTTAGGACTAGCTAATTACTTTGGTAGTTTATTAAAGATTTTGTGTCTATAGCCAGACCATTATATGACCTGGTAAAAAAGAATTAGAAGTGGGATTGGATGGAGAAGCAAGAGAAGACATTCAAGAAGTTGAAGAAGAAATTTACAAAAGAACCAGTATTAGCAGTACTTGACTGAGACAAAAAAATGAGGATGGAAGTTGATGTGTTAGACTATGTGACAGGAGGAGTTTTATCTATGAAATGTAAAGATAGGAAATAGAGACCTGTAGTATCTCTCTCAAAATCTCTCAATGAGATAGAGAGAAACTATGAGATCCATGACAAGAAGATGTTAGTGGTGATAAGAGAATTGGAAAACTAGAGGCATCTATTAGAAAGTGCAAAACTCAAGTTTAAGGTCTGGACAGATTATAAAAACTTGGAATATTTCATGAAAGTGCAAAAGTTAAACATAAAACAAGCTTGTTAGGCATTATATTTGTTAAGATTTGACTTTATCTTGAAACATGTGCTAGGAACAAAAATAGAGAAAGTGTATAGACTTAGTAAGAGACTAGGCTAGAAAGTAGAAGTAGAAAAAGATAATGAAAATCAGACACTTATTAAAGAACAATGGATTTGTAGTTTAGCAGAAGTAGTAATAGAAGGACCTGAAGTAGATATACTAGAAAAAATAAAAATATCTAGGAAAAAGAACAAAGAAGTAGTTAGAGTAATAGAAGAAATGAAGAAGGCAGAAGTTAAAGTGTTATGGGGAGATGAATGGCAGATAGAAAGAGATTTGGTGTTGAAAGAAAGAAAGGTGTATGTGATGAAGAGTGAAACATTAATGTCAGACATGTGAAGCTTGGATGCTAGTTTTTTCATTTAATAATTCTTTTTTATTTTATTTTTGATTTATTTTTGAACTTAGGATTAGAATGACATTATGATTACACTGTCACACATTGGTCACATCAGATGACACAGTAACAGTAATGGTCACAAGTCACAAGGTCACAGAAGAATGTAAAAGGTTCTGGAAAGATAATATCATAACAACATGTCTTATATATGGTCTTTAGAGTAGGCTAGTGAAGTAGTAGCATAGACCATTGTAATTTAGTATAAAAGGTAGATGATTCTATGTAGAGTTCTCCATTGAGTTCTCTTGTATTAACCCAATACAAGGTTTATTCACTTGTCCCACTCTAAGGACTTGAGTTTGTAATAATTAAGAGTAAAAATAATCCAGTTGCATCATGATATACCAGTAATAGGACACAAAGGAAGGTGGAAGACAACAGAATTGGTAACAAGGAATTATTGATAGCTAAGAGTAATAAGAAATGTAGGAAAATATATAAACAGTTGTAATATGTATTAGAAAATGAAAAATAGGATGGAAGCACTAGCAAAAGAGTTAAAGTTAAGTGAGATACCAGAGAAGCCATGAATGTATTTGATGGTGGACTTCATCACAAAGTTACTGTTAGTAGCAGAGAAGAATGTAATTTTAGTGGTATGTCATAGATTGTCACAATTGAATCATTTTGTGGCAACAACAGAAGGAACAATGGCAAAAGAACTGGCACAGTTGTTTAGAGACAATGTGTGAAAGTTACATGGATTGCCAGAGAGTGTGGTACCAGATAGAGAACCACAGTTTGCAGTAGAGCTGATGAAGGAACTGAATAAAATGTTGGAAATTGAGATGAAGTTGTCAACATTGTTTTATCTTTGGACAAATGGTCAGACAGAAAGAATGAACCAAGAACTAGAATAATACTTACAGTTCTTTATCAATTATAGGCAAAAATATTGGCCAGAATGGCTAGTAACAGCTGAGTTTGTAGTAAACAACAAGAAAAATTCAGCAACCAAAGTGTCTCTGTTTATGGCAAATTATGGTAGAAAGCTAAGAATAGGAGCAGATATTAGGAGGAAGGGAGAAGTAGAGAAGACAACAGAGTTTGCTAAGAGAATGAAGAAAGTGCAGGAGGAAGCTGGGGAAGCATTAAGAAAAGTATAGGAGAATATGAAGTGACAAGCAGACAGGGAGAGAAAAGAAGTTGAAGAAGGGAGACAAGGTGATGTTAAGTACAAAAGACTTGGTATTCAAGAAGAGACTGGTAAAAAAGCTAGTAGATCAATATGTTGGTCTATATCTCATTGATAAAGTAGTTTCTACTAATGCAGTCAAATTATAACTGTCTACTTCAATGAGAATTCACCTGGTTGTAAATGACAATCAGATAGTGTAGTACAGAGAGTAAGTGGAGAGATAAAATAAGAGGAGTTGTGAAGTATTTGGTACAATGGAAGAAATTTACAGTGGAACATGATACTTTGAAGAGAGAGGAAGACTTAAAAAATAAAAAAGAAGTGGTAGCAGAATTCAAAGGAAAGATGAATGGAAAAGTAAGACAACAAGAGAAGTGGATATGGTAGAAGAAAGAGACTTTAGAAGGGGAGAATTGCTAGGAAAATATATGGCAAAGATGCTGTATAGATGGAATGATGAAAAGTTTGAGAAGAAGTATTTGAGAAAGTTGGAGAGAAACTGACAAAAATAGAAGTCAGTTTCTCTAAAGGAAAAATCCTGAAGAGAAAGTAATAAACTTAAAAAAAATTCATTTTCTTCTCTATTTTATTTTATTTTCCATTTCCATTTTTTTTTGTATTTGAACTTAGGGTTAGGGGTTAGCAAATGTCACATGTGACTGTCACATAATCACAAGTTACATAGAACATTGTAAAAGATTCTAGAACAATAATAATGTTAGTCCATATATCAATAGCATATAGTATGCATAGTCTTTAGAGTAGGCTAAGGTTAGTATAGTATAGAATAGTAGTCTAGTATATATAAGGTAGACACTTTGTATTTAAAACTTCATTGAGTTTCCTTATATTAACTCTAATACAAGGTTTTTATTTTGATCTATTCTAATGTTATGATCTTAAGCTTGGCTTAGATTGCAACTTAGGCAAAAACTTGAGTAAGAGTGGGAAATGAGTTAATTGGTAAAGCATAAGAATACAAGACTGTATCTACTACTATATATACCTACTGACAATAAGAAATAAATGAGACATTCTTAAAGAAACAGAATGTAAGAAATGAGGAAAATATGATAAAGCCTCTACTACTATATAAGGTACTGACTGATAGAATATGAGAAAACAACAAGGTACAGTAATTAATGAGTCAGAGATAAAATAAACCCTAGCATATATTATCCATAATCTATAGGACATGAGGTAGCAATCATAATATCTAAGGTTTTAAGTTTGTAACATATACATTATGTGTTATAAGACAAAAGTATGAACAGACTTCAGGTAAGGTTAGGGTTAGGACAGAAATAGAACAGTAGTATTATTATTAGTCCACAATAGGAAAAGGGCATATGACTGGGAAGTCACATGACATGATGTCATAGGCCTAAAGGAGTCTAGAGCAGTCTAGAAGAACTTAGGGTCTAGAAGGATTGGGAAGAGTCTAGGGTTAGGATGACATCAAGAGATATGGGTTCCTCATAATATATACATGGTGCATGCATGTATGATGGAGATTAAAGAGTATGATGTCAGGGCACATGGACATGGCATGGTGGCCTTGAGGAAGACATATGGTAGATGAGTAATGGATATGAGGATAGAGCATGGACATTAGGGTAGGACAATGCACAGTCATAGCACAGACTATAAATACTTTATATAAATAGTAGGTAGAATACTATTATGGTTCCCTGTCGAGTTCTCTTATGAATACACAACTCGTGTTCCCCACTAGATATCCCTACTGAGAGATTTACTTGTAGTGCTGCTATTGGACTTTGTGTCTAGTGGTTGCCACAACATTATAGCTCTAAAAGCATACAAATGAAAAATGCTCTACTTCTTTCCATACTATATTTTAGTAGGCATAATGTTAGAGTTTTGTCTGGATGGCACCAAGTTTTGAAGGTATACAGCTATTTGGACAGCTTTTGGCCAATAATACATTGTTAGCCCAGAATTTACAAGCATAGAGTATATTACA
>Ga0157358_1000864_pt1 | contig 12965 bp, 12 predicted proteins | sample AttcapACBM2_FD_111484 | JGI IMG/M metagenome (GOLD analysis project Ga0157358, IMG submission 111484) | Fungus gardens microbial communities from leaf cutter ant in Botucatu, State of São Paulo, Brazil - Atta capiguara ACBM2 | ecosystem: Host-associated > Fungi > Mycelium > Unclassified ...
GCTATGATAACAATCCCGTTACGCGATAGGTAGTAGCGACGCACCGCACGGCGGATTATTTTTCAGGAATCGGCCTTCACGCGCGCTGCTTTCCCGGTCCGTAGAGGCGTACGCAGCCGCTGCGCCAGGATCACGCCGCATAAAGTAACCCCTCCGCCGATAAAGTGATAGCTGTGCAGCTTTTCATGCAAAAAAAGCACGGCGATGATGGCGGTAAAAATGGGTGTCAGATTCATAAAAATCGAGGCGGTACTGGCCCCCATTCGCATCACGCCCTGGATCCATAAAAAAGGCGCGATAATAGAAGCCGGAAGCGCGGCAAACAGGACCAGCGGCAGATTATGCGCATTCAGCGACACATCTTTTGCCAGCAAAAAGCCTGGCAACAGCAGCAGAACGCCAAACACGATTTGGACATAGAGGCTTTGCCAGTTCGGTAGCGGAATCGCCCAGCGACGAGTCAGCACGCCATACAGCGCGTAAGAGGTAGAAGCAGCAAACAGCATCAGCTCGCCCACGCCCGCGCCCTGCGTCAGCAGCCGTCCGGGATTGCCCTGGCTAATCAGCCACACCAGCCCGCTAAAAGAGAGCACGCTGCCGATAAGAATGCCCAGCGTAGGCGCCACTTTCAGTAACACAATACTGATCAGCACCGTCAGCAAAGGGATCAGCGAAACCAGAATACCCATCGAGAGTGCGCTGACGCTGTGCGCGGCGTAGTAGGCAAGACTTTGATAAAGCACCATGCCGAGCAGGCCTAACGTCAGCAGCTTTCCCGCCTGCTGCCTGACCTGCACCCGATTGCGCCACACTGCAGGCAGCACGAAGGGCGTCAGCGCCACCAGCGCTATCAGCCAGCGATAAAAGGAGATAGCGGCAGGATCGATAACGTTAGCCGAAACTTTGCTAACGATGGCGTTAAAAGACCAGATGAGTACCGCCATCAAAGGATAAAGAAAGTTCATTGCCAGGCCTGAATAAGTAATAAGAACCGAGAGTTTACCTGTGTGCGACTTCAAATAAATCACCTTTATTACTGCTGGCTGGCTTTTTATCCGGCTATCCTGAATTGATAAGCAAAAATTGAGTAATCCTGGCTGGCGCCGGTGAAATTTTTGCTGCAAATGCGCTTGAAGGGGAAATAAGAAAAGGCTATGGCGAAGCGTCCTGAATCCTTTTACTCCTTTTTCGGCAACGTACAGACTGAATTCAGGAAATGACAGTTTTATGACGGTAAAACTGAAAAAAGGGAATTTGCACAGGAGAAAAGCGCTAACGTCCTCAACTCAAAGGCAGGAATGATGATGGGTTATTCAGTAAAACCACAGTCTACGCTAGGCGATGGATTATCCAGTCGCCAGATCACCATGATTTCTATCGCCGGTATTATTGGTGCCGGTTTGTTTATCGGCTCGGCGAGCGCTATTGCCACTGCCGGTCCGGCTATATTGATTTCTTATGTATTAACGGGTTTTTTGGTGCTGCTGGTGATGAGAATGCTGGGAGAGATGGCGGTTATGCAGCCTGATTCCGGCTCTTTTTCCACCTACGCCTCACGGGCGCTGGGGCCCTGGGCAGGCTTTACGATAGGCTGGCTCTACTGGTGGTTTTGGGTGCTGGTGATCCCGGTCGAGGCGATAGCGGGCGCGAACATCCTTCATAGCGCTTTGCCCGCCGTACCCGCCTGGGTATATACGCTTTCTATTATGACCTTTCTCACCTGCACCAATCTTTTTAATGTGAAAAACTTCGGCGAGTTCGAGTTCTGGTTTTCCCTGATAAAAGTTGTCGCTATCCTGGCTTTTATTGCCGTGGGTATCGCCGCGATTGCGGGCTACTGGCCTCTGGCACACGTCAGCGGCGTATCCGGCCTGTGGGCTCATGGTGGTTTTATGCCGCACGGAGGTGGCGCAGTGCTTTCCGGTGTGCTGATCACCATCTTTTCGTTTTTTGGGGCAGAAATCGTCACCATTGCTGCCGCCGAGTCAAAAGATCCCGGGCAACAGATCCGTCGCTCCACTAACCTGGTCGTTTACCGTATTGCTTTGTTCTATCTGCTGTCGATTTTCCTGGTAGTCTCGCTGGTTGCCTGGAACGATCCACAACTGAAAGAACAGGGAACCTTTCAATACGCGCTAAACGTACTGCATCTGCCGGGGGCGGAGATGCTGGTCAGCACCGTGGTATTTATCGCGGTTTGCAGCTGCATGAACTCCGGGCTGTATACTGCTTCCCGCATGTTTTACTCGTTGGCGCAGCGCGGTGATGCTCCCCAGGCGGGTGCCCGCCTCTCCGCAGGGGGCGTGCCTCGCTTTGCCGTACTCAGCTCAACGCTGGCCGGTTTTGCAGGCTGTTTTGCTAACTACGCTTTTCCCGGAAAAGTGTTCGACTTCCTGCTCTCCACCACCGGCGCTATCGCGCTGCTGGTTTACCTGGTCATTGCCGTTTCGCAGCTGATTATGCGCCGTAAACTGGAACGCAGCGGCCAGACGCCGGCTTTTAAAATGTGGCTGTTTCCCTGGCTGACGCTGTTCACAATCGGCATCATTTTAGTGGTGCTGGGCTATATGTTTATGTCACCAGATTACCGTTATGAGACGCTGATGACTGCTGCCGTAGCCGTTATCATGTTAATGCTGAGTTTCGTTGTGACACGGCGGCGCACGGCGCAGACGCAAAAGGTTGGTAGTAAAATGCAACCCCGCGCGATACAGACAATGCGGTAACGATAGCCAGCGAGCGCCATCCCCACAAAGGGCGGCGAATTGACTGCTGCACAGGTCACACGAAGGCAAAAAACAGCGGGAACAACCTGACGCTGGCCGCTATGCTTGAAGGAAGGCTTGCGCTGAATAAGCGCAATGACCTTCCTCTATCATAAGGCCAGACTATGACTCAGTTTATTTCGCCCGATGCCATCCGTGACGCCTTTTCTAAAGCGATGTCGCTGATGTACCAGCAGGAAGTCCCTCAGTACCGGACGCTGTTGCAGATAGTGAAAGAGGTCAACACCCGCTACCTGCAGACCCATCCCGACACCTTTGCGGACGACGATAATGCCCGGGAGCTGAACCGACTGGAGGTTGAGCGGCACGGCGCTATTCGCCTGGGCAAAGCGGAGGAGTTGATGACCATGCGCCGACTGTTTGCGGTCATGGGCATGTATCCGGTCAGCTATTACGACCTTTCTGCGGCTGGCGTGCCGGTGCATGCTACCGCTTTTCGCCCTGTCGATGAGCGCTCGCTGCAATATAATCCTTTCCGCGTATTTACCTCGCTGCTGCGCCTTGAACTGATTGATGATGCCGCTTTAAAACAGAAAGTGAGTCAGATCCTCGAGCGGCGCACCATTTTCACGCCGCGGCTGTTGGAACTGATCGAAACAGGAGAAGGCCAGCAAGGCTTAACCGCCGATCAGGCAGAGACGTTTGTCGCAGAGGCGCTGAAAACTTTCCAGTGGCACAGCGAAGCGCAGGTGGATGTGGCGACCTATCAGTCATTGCTGGATCAGCACCGCCTGATTGCGGATGTGGTCTCTTTTAAAGGGCCACATATTAATCATCTTACGCCACGCACGCTGGATATTGATGCCGTCCAGCAGCTGATGCCCGCTTATCAGATTGTGCCGAAAGAGAGTATTGAAGGGCCGCCACCGCGTCGCGTGCCTGTTTTACTGCGGCAGACCAGCTTTAAGGCGCTGAGTGAAAACATCACTTTTACCGATAATAGTGAAGGCCGACACACCGCACGCTTTGGCGAAATTGAACAGCGCGGGCTGGCGCTGACGCCCGCAGGCCGTGCGCTTTACGACCGGCTGTTACAACAACCGACAGGGGAGAAGGTGGGTGGGCTAACCGCCAACTTTGCCGCTTTCCCGGATGATGAACACGAGCTCCGGCGGCAGAAGCTGGGCTATTTTCGCTATCAGCTACTGCCGGGGGCGACGCTGCCGCCGCAGGCCAGCCGTGAACAGCTGGACAATCTGGTTGTCCAGGGCAAGATAAAGGCCCGACCCATCGTGTATGAAGATTTTTTGCCGGTCAGCGCGGCGGGCATTTTCCAGTCGAACCTGGGAAGCGAAAGGGGAGCAGTGGGCAAAGGCAATCCTAATCAGGCGGCTTTTGAACAGGCGCTGGGCTGCCCGGTAATTAACGAGTTTGCGCTGTATCAACAGCTTGAAGATGCGTCGCTGGCAGCCATCTTCGATCGCCTCTGAAGACGCATCGTCTTTGGCATGAGCGCTGGCTTAAGCCTGAAGCAAGCTGGCCAGAGGCTGACACCTGAAGCATTTCAAGGAGTGTAAAATGAACATCAGGCTGGCTGTTTTACTGGTAACGCTGTTCACTGGTGTAGGAAACGCTTATTCAGCCACGGCGCAGGAAGTGGATCGGCGCCTGGACTTTTTGTTTGGCTCGCACCAGAAGTACCATGATTTTCTTAGCGATCTGCAACAGGCGGTGGCGGCAAAGGACCAGGCGAAAGTGGCAACTATGATCGCTTATCCGCTTAAGGTCGGCTTAAAAGGAAAAGTGACCACCTGGCGTACGCCAGCAATGCTACAGAAAAATTATAGCAGCGTATTCACCCCCGATTTGGTGCACGTTATCAGCGCTCAGAAATATGAAGAGCTGTTCGCCAGGGACCAGGGAGTGATGATAGGCGACAGCGGCCAGCTATGGTTTGGCGAGGTGTGCCAGGACAAAGCTTGCCATAAAACCCGCGTGCTTATTACGCGCATCAACCGGTAACCCATCATGCTTAAAGGGCTGAATCACTTAACGCTGGCCGTTACGGATATTCATGCCAGCCTCACATTTTATCAGGAGCTGCTGCAGATGGAGGTTCATGCCGTCTGGCAAAGCGGCGCTTACCTTAGCTGCGGGTCTTTGTGGCTGTGCCTTTCTTACGATCCTTCCCGGGAAATCCGCCCCGCGGGTAAGAGCGATTACACCCATTATGCCTTTACGGTAGATGCAGCGGATTTCACTGCCGTTACGTTACGTCTTCAGCAGGCAGGCGTGGAAAGCTGGAAAGAAAACCGCAGCGAAGGGGATTCCTTCTATTTTCTCGATCCTGACGGCCATAAGCTGGAAATTCACGTCGGTGATTTGCCGCAGCGGCTGGCAGCCTGCCGCAAAAAGCCCTACGAAAAAATGATCTTTAAGTAAGGCATCCAACGGCTCGTCGCACCGCGGGCTTATCCCTTTCCCACCTTTATGGCAGAATACTGTCCCTCACTGTTACCGAGCAGGAACCCCGATTGTGAAAATTCTCGTTGATGAAAACATGCCCTATGCGCGTGAACTGTTTAGCCGGACTGGCGATGTCGTGGCCGTTCCCGGTCGTCCCATCCCACAGGCCGAACTGGATGACGCCGATGGTCTGATGGTGCGCTCCGTGACCAAAGTGAATGCGGAACTGTTAAGCGGCAAACCGATAAAATTTGTCGGCACGGCCACGGCGGGTACCGATCATATTGATGAGGCTTTTCTTCAACAACAGGGAATCGCGTTTTCGGCGGCGCCTGGCTGTAACGCCATCGCCGTGGTGGAATACGTTTTTTCTGCGCTGCTGCTGCTGGCAGAGCGCGACGGTTTCGCACTGAAAGACCGCACCGTTGGCATTGTTGGTGTCGGCAACGTTGGCGGCCGCCTGCAGGCTCGTCTTCAGGCGCTCGGTATCCGCACCCTGCTTTGCGATCCTCCGCGCGCCGATCGAGGCGATGAAGGGGACTTCCTGCCGCTGTCACAGCTCGCGGCGGAAGCCGATATCCTGACTTTTCACACGCCGTTGTATAAAGAGGGTAACTATAAAACGCTCCATCTGGCCAACGAGACGCTGCTGCTGGCACTGAAGCCCAACGCTATTCTGATCAATGCCTGTCGTGGGCCGGTGGTAGACAATCAGGCGCTGCTGAAAGTGCTGGAAACGCGCCACGATCTCAGCGTGGTACTGGATGTCTGGGAGCCGGAACCGGCGCTTTCGCTGCCGCTGCTGGAGAAAGTGGATATCGCGACCGCGCACATTGCCGGCTACACCCTGGAAGGGAAAGCGCGTGGCACTACCCAGGTCTTTGAAGCCTGGACGCAGTTTTTAGGCGAGCCGCAGCAGGTGGCGCTGGACACTTTGCTGCCCGCGCCGGAATTCGGACAGATAACGCTGCGTGGGGAGCTGGATCAGCCGACGCTGAAAAGACTGGTGCATCTGGTGTATGATGTGCGCCGCGACGACGCGCCGCTGCGAAAAGCGGCTGCCGTGCCGGGCGAATTCGATCGCCTGCGCAAAAATTATCTGGAACGCCGCGAATGGTCCTCTTTACGCGTGCAGTGCGATAACGCGAGCACCGCGACGCTGCTGTCGGCGCTGGGTTTTAGCGCGTTCTGGCAGGCGGATTGCTAAAAATTTCAGGCGGTACGTCCGGACTTCGGACGTGCCGCCCGCTGCGAACAATTCTGAATCGTCGGGCGGTGTCGTCACCGCCCTCTGTTTTTTATGTACATTATCTGGAGTAAACCAACATGTCTGACGGCTGGAACATTGCGCTATTGGGCGCGACAGGCGCAGTAGGGAGAGCAGTACTGGATTTACTGGCCGAGCGTCAGTTCCCGGTTGGTGAGCTGTATCTGCTGGCGAGTGAACGCAGTGCAGGCGAAAACCTGCGTTTTGAAGGCAGAACGCTGCTGGTCAATAACGCCAGCGAGTTCGACTGGTCGCAGGTGCAGCTGGCCTTTTTCGCGGCCGGTCGCGAAGCCTCGGCGCGCTATGCCGAAGAGGCTGCCAGCGCAGGTTGCCTGGTCATCGACAGCAGCGATCTTTTCGCGCTGGAGCCGGACGTCCCGCTGGTGGTGCCGGATGTCAATCCACAGGTGCTGGCTGACTACCGCAACCGCAATATCATCAGCGTGGCCGACAGCGTCACCAGCCAGCTGCTCTGCGCCATCAAGCCGCTGGTGGATCAGGCGGGCTTGGGCCGTTTGCAGGTGACCAGCCTGATTGCTGCTTCGGCGCATGGCAAGGCAGCCGTGGACTCATTGGCAGGCGAAAGCGCGCGGCTGCTGAACGGCATGCCGGCGGAAGAGAACTTTTTTGGCCGTCAGCTGGCTTTCAACATGTTGCCGCTGCTGCCGGATGCAGAAGGCAGCGTGTTGCAGGAGCGTCGCCTGATCGATCAGGTGCGCAAAGTGCTGCAGGATGAAGGGCTGCCGATCTCGGTAACCACCGTTCAGGCACCGGTTTTTTACGGTAATGCGCAAATTGTGCACGTCGAAAACCTGCGTCCGATGTCGGCGGAAGAAGCGCGCGAAGCGCTGATGCAGGCGGAAGATATCGCCCTTGCCGAAGAAGACGACTATCCGACTCAGGTTGGCGATGCGTCCGGTAACGCGCAGCTCAGCCTGGGCTGCGTACGCAACGATTATGGCATCCCGGAGATGCTGCAGTTCTGGTCAGTCGCAGACAACGTGCGCTTTGGCGGCGCGTTGATGGCGGTGAAAACCGCTGAGAAGCTGGTACAGGAGTACTTCTGGTAATGTCGGTGGCAGAAACGTACAGGCTGGCGCTGGGCATTGAGTATGACGGCAGCCGCTATTACGGCTGGCAGCGCCAGCAGGAAGTCAGGAGCGTGCAGGAGAAGCTGGAAAAAGCTCTCTCTAAAGTCGCCGATCATCCAGTGGTCGTGTTTTGCGCGGGCCGGACCGATGCAGGCGTGCACGGTACCGGTCAGGTAGTGCACTTTGAAACCACCTCGCTGCGCAAGGACGCTGCCTGGACGCTGGGCGTTAATGCCAATCTGCCGGATGACATCGCCGTGCGTTGGGTGAAGCCGGTTGCGGAAGATTTCCACGCGCGTTTCAGCGCCACGGCGCGACGTTATCGTTACATCATCTATAACCGGCGCCTGCGTCCGGCCATTTTGCACGGTGGCGTAACGCATTTTTACCATCCGCTGGACGTGGAAAAAATGCAGCGGGCAGGGCAGGCACTGCTGGGCGAAAACGACTTTACCTCTTTTCGCGCGGTACAGTGCCAGTCGCGCACGCCCTGGCGCAACGTCATCCACCTTAATGTCAGCCGTCACGGGGCTTATGTGGTGGTGGATATTAAGGCCAATGCTTTTGTGCATCACATGGTGCGCAACATTGTCGGTAGCCTGCTGGAAATAGGCTGTGGAAATCAGCAGGAAAGCTGGATGGCCGAGCTACTGGCGGCGAAAGATCGCACGCTGGCGGCAGCGACAGCGCGGGCCGAAGGACTTTATCTGGTCGCGGTCGATTACCCGGAACATTATAATTTACCACGTCCGCCGATGGGACCGCTGTTCCTCGAGGATTAACCCATTAAGGAATCTGTATGGAAGTGATTCACACCGTCATCGACTTTATTTTGCACATTGATGTGCATCTGCAGGCGATGGTTGCACAGTATGGCATCTGGATTTATGCCATTTTGTTTTTGATTCTTTTTTGCGAGACGGGGCTGGTAGTCACACCTTTCCTGCCTGGCGACTCGCTGCTGTTTGTGGCGGGTGCGCTCGCAGCGATACCAGACAGTGCGCTAAACGTCCACGTGATGGCGCTGCTGCTCTGCGTGGCGGCTATCCTTGGCGATGCGGTGAATTACACTATCGGACGCCTGTTTGGCAATAAGCTATTCAGCAATCCGAATTCAAAAGTTTTCCGCCGCAGCTATCTGGACAAAACCCATCAGTTCTATGAGCGCCACGGCGGCAAGACGATTATCCTGGCGCGTTTTGTGCCCATCGTACGCACTTTTGCCCCGTTCGTGGCCGGCATGGGCAAAATGTCCTATCGCCATTTTTCGCTCTTCAACGTAGCGGGTGGCGTGCTTTGGGTGGTGCTGTTCTCTTATGCAGGCTACTTTTTTGGCAATCTGCCCGCGATCCAGCAAAACCTGCATTACCTGATTATCGCCATCATTCTGGTTTCGGTTTTGCCAGGCATAGTGGAAGTGTTACGCCATCGCCGCGCGGCGCGCCAGCAAAAATCGCAGTAATCTGTCGACCTTTTAGCTTCCATTTCTACTCTGTTTTATCCTTTGGTCCGGCATTTGCCGGACTTTTATTTTGTCGCCCATCCGCAGCCTGGCTGACGTTACCAACAGCACTTTTTTAAAAGGATGCCTCGTGCAGGCCAGGGAGCTGAATACGGCGTGAAAGGAAAGGCAAGGTAAATCAGAGAAAAATCCTTATAAATCAGATGGTAATGTTATTCTCCTTTGCGGCAGCTGGCGGAACGGAAAAAATAAAAACTTCCGCGAAAGGGAATGAACCTGTCTGATACCGGACAGCATTGTGCCGCTCTTTTGCGCTCTCACCACGCGTCGGCGGGTAAACAAGCTTAATGGATCAAGGGAGAGTCAGAACGGCTGTCAGCGCCAGCAGCCGGATGCTGACCGCGGGCCGGGCAGATAAGCGCTTGAGCGGCGACAAAATATTCCTTTCCGGCCGCCGGTAACCCGTTGATGAATTTGTAGCGCGATGGGGCATTTTATGGTGTAATACCGCCTAATTCTCAGGCGATAATCTGTGTTAAGTATCTGATTTAGCACAATAAACAACATAACAGGTCATCAATGAGCTGGATTGAAAAGATTCTCAACAAGAGCACAATCACCCCCTCGCGCAAAGCCAGCATTCCGGAAGGCGTCTGGACCAAATGCGACAGTTGCGGCCAGGTTCTCTACCGCGCCGAGCTGGAACGCAATCTGGAAGTTTGCCCGAAATGCGATCACCACATGCGCATGCACGGACGTGACCGTTTGCACAGTCTGCTGGACGAAGGTTCGATGATCGAACTGGGCAGCGAGCTGGAGCCGAAAGATGTGCTCAAGTTCCGGGATTCCAAAAAGTACAAGGACCGTCTGGTCGCGGCGCAGAAAGATACCGGCGAGAAAGACGCGCTGATCGTGATGAAAGGGACGCTGCACGGGATGCCGATTGTGGCAGCCGCATTTGAGTTCACCTTTATGGGCGGCTCCATGGGCTCCGTCGTGGGTGCCCGCTTCGTGCGTGCCGTTGAGCAGGCGCTGGAAGACAATTGTCCGCTGATCTGTTTCTCCGCTTCCGGCGGTGCTCGTATGCAGGAAGCGCTGATGTCGCTGATGCAGATGGCAAAAACCAGCGCCGCGCTGGCGAAAATGCAGGCACGCGGTCTGCCTTATATCTCAGTATTGACCGATCCGACCATGGGCGGCGTTTCCGCCAGCTTCGCGATGCTGGGCGATCTGAACATCGCTGAGCCTAAAGCGCTGATCGGCTTTGCCGGCCCGCGCGTTATCGAGCAGACCGTGCGTGAAAAACTGCCGCCGGGCTTCCAGCGCAGCGAGTTTTTGATCGAAAAAGGCGCTATCGATATGATCGTGCGTCGTCCGGTGATGCGCTTCAAGCTTGCCTGCGTGCTGGCGAAGATGATGAATCTGCCACAGCCGCAGGAAGAGCGGGTGCAAGAGGTAGAAGAGGCGCCGCAAGGCCCTGAAGCCTGACCGATGACCGAAAGGGCGCCCGTCGCCCTTTCACCAATGAACCGTAACTTGTGAACGGGATACATGGATACTCTTCCTCAAGCCACGTCGCCTCTGGTCACGTGGCTTCATTATCTTGAGAATTTGCATTCTCAGGCTATCGAACTCGGGCTGGCGCGCGTTCAGCGCGTCGCCGCACGGCTAGACCTTCTTAAACCTGCTCCGTTTGTTTTTACCGTCGCCGGTACCAATGGCAAAGGCACAACCTGCCGCCTGTTGGAAACGCTGCTGATGGCCGCAGGCTACCGCGTGGGCGTCTACAGTTCGCCACATCTGGTGCGCTATACCGAACGTGTGCGCATTCAGGGGCTTGAGTTAGCCGAATCTGACCATACGGCTTCTTTTGCCGATATTGAGAAAGGACGCGGCGATACCTCGCTGACCTATTTTGAGTACGGCACGCTCTCTGCCCTCTGGCTATTTAAGCGTGCTCAGCTTGATGTAGCGATCCTGGAAGTCGGGTTGGGTGGGCGGCTGGATGCAACTAATATCGTTGATGCCGACGTGTCGGTCATCACCAGTATTGCGCTCGACCATACCGACTGGCTCGGCCCGGATCGGGAAAGTATCGGTCGGGAAAAAGCGGGCGTCTTTCGGCGCGGCAGGCCTGCCATCGTCGGAGAACCCGACATGCCGCATACTATTGGCGAAGTGGCAGACGAGCTGGGTGCGCCCTTGCTGAAGCGCGGTCGCGACTGGTCTTACAGCGTTGGCGAACACGACTGGAGCTTTACCGATGCGCAGGGCACGTTGAGCGGGTTACCGCTGCCCCAGATACCGCTGCCGAATGCCGCTACCGCGCTGGCTGCCCTGCGTGCTTCATCATTAAACATTGATGACGCCACCCTGTATGGGGTGGATAAAGCTGTTTTGCCCGGTCGTTTTCAGACCGTTGCCCAATCGCCGCGCATTATTCTGGATGTTGCGCATAATCCTCATGCGGCTGGCTATCTGGCCGGGCGCCTGAGTGAGCTGCCAAAAACCGGGAAAGTTCATGCGGTGGTGGGAATGCTGCACGATAAGGATATTGCCGGTACGCTGGCCTGTCTGGCGCCGCAGGTGGATTACTGGTACTGCGCACCGCTGGCAGGCCCAAGAGGGGCAACCGCAGAACAGCTGCTGGCGCATTTGCCCGGCGCACAGGATTTTACCAGCGTGTCGGCCGCTTTTGAACGGGCGCGGCGGCAGGCCGGTGAGCAGGATATCGTGCTGGTGTGCGGTTCTTTCCACACCGTCGCGCAGGTAATGGAAACGATGGAAACGGAGAGTGGCAGTGGCAAGTAAGTTTCAAAATCGTTTGGTCGGAACAGTGATCATTGTGGCGCTGGGCGTGATTGTGCTGCCGGGCCTGCTGGACGGCAAGAAAAAGCACTATAAAGAGGAGTTCGCTGCGATCCCGCTGGTGCCCAAGCCTGGCGACCAGCAGGACACCGATATGGTGCCGCCGGTCACGCAGTCGCTGCCTGCCCAGCCACCGGAAGGGGCGGGTACGGCGGTTGCGGGCCAGACCAGCGAAAATACGTCGCAGGCCGAAAGCGGTTCTACCGCACCGCAGGCGGGCAACCAGCCGACGGTCGTCTCACCGCCGCCGGTCAGTCACGTGACTACCCAAAAACCGGTCGAAAAACCAAAAGCGCAGCCAAAACCGGTAGAGAAGCCGAAGCCGGAACCTAAACCTGTCGTGAAGACGGAACCGAAGCCGGAACCGAAAACGGAACCGAAAACAGAAACGAAGCCGGCACAGCAGGAAAGCGTACCGGCAGGGCAGGCCTGGGTCGTCCAGCTGGGGGCGTTGAAAAACGCGGCCAAAGTGAACGAAATTGTCGCCTCACTGCGCCTTTCCGGCTACCGCGCCTTTACGGTGCCGTCGACGGCGGTACAAGGGCAGATTACGCGCGTTTACGTTGGCCCAGACGCCTCAAAAGCGAAAATGCAGGCAGCCGTAGGCGAGCTGAAAGGCATCTCCGGGCTAAGCGGCGTAGTGAAGCCTTACAGCGCGCGTTAGGCTGTTGCTATCGCTGAAAGAGGTGGGGCCTTTCAGACCGTGAAGTGAGGGCGCCGCCTGGCCTTTTCAGGCGAGGCGGCGGCCCGTAAGATCAAGTAAATCAAATTGTTGCCGTGGTGGGCCAGCCAGCCTGTTTCCCCGACATTTTTGCCGGTTTCTTGCTGGTTTTTTTTGCGCCCGGTTTTCATCAGGACGGTTAAGGAAAAGCTACGCAAACGTTTTCTTTTTCTGTTAGAATTCGCCCCGAACTCAGGTTTTGTCCCTGTAATGCCTGTGCCGATGCGGCATACAGCACAGGGAAGCAGCCTGATCAGAGGCACAGTCGCTGGAAGAGTTCATGGTCTGGATAGATTACGTCATTATTGCGGTTATTGGTTTTTCGGCTCTTGTCAGCCTGATCCGCGGGTTCGTTCGGGAAGCA
>Ga0157358_1000866_pt1 | contig 12961 bp, 15 predicted proteins | sample AttcapACBM2_FD_111484 | JGI IMG/M metagenome (GOLD analysis project Ga0157358, IMG submission 111484) | Fungus gardens microbial communities from leaf cutter ant in Botucatu, State of São Paulo, Brazil - Atta capiguara ACBM2 | ecosystem: Host-associated > Fungi > Mycelium > Unclassified ...
GGTCTATTGGTCATTATTAGGCTAGTGGTCACCACAACAGATCTATATAACATATCTTTCTACCAAGTTGTTTCATTGCTACCTCAGAACTTATATAGTAAAGAAATAAGTGAGATCCATACTGTACCATCTATTAGGACAACTAGTGGAGTCTACAGAGTTTTGTGAACTTTTACAACCTTAGGAAGTTTTAAGAATATATTCACTTAACTAAATATTACTAGGATACATTTTATTCTGGCAAAATAGTGCTGATATAACCAAAAAGTGATAATAACCAGATAGCCAGAAACCTAAATAGAAATATTTAGAAGAATTGCTAAAAAAAATGAAAGAAGTAACAACTAGAATGGGATAGTACTAGAATATTGAGAATTGTAACTTGAAGTTTGACCATAGAAAGTAGTGATGTTAGTCTGGGAAAGACTATGAGGTTCAGCAGTATTTGAGTACTTAAACTTCATTTGAAGATAGATCTTCTAACATTTACTGTTTCTTCTAAATTGCTATGTATCAAGGCAATAGCAACTAAGTAAAACTTGATGGCTGAAAACTCAGCTGCACAAATGAATCATGGGACTCTAGAGTTGAGTCAGTAAAATTCTGCTACTCTGTCCAGTACAAACACCTTCTAAGACATTCTCCTATGAGTTTTTTTCTAAGCCAAATTTCTTTTACTTGATCAGGTACTGATACTGTCACTAATGCTAGCAGCTGTCCAAGATTTTCTCAACTTCCCACTCTTTTTATTTATCTACAAGAATGAAATTAGAAAAAAGGTCTAAACATCTACTAGAAATGGAGTCTTTAGATGTGGGTTAGCTTAACAACATTGAAAATTGGGTACAGCTGTTTTATTGCAGGTGAAAGATTTAGGTGATAGACTATTAGTTCTACTTGTTTTTCTACTATGTAAGACCTGAGATACTAGTGAGACAGTTTTACAGAGAAGTATATAGTCTGAATGTCTGTAAAGTCAAGATATACTTTGTTATAACCAGGACTAGAGCCCATTATCAGTTATAGTAGAGCTTTATATTCTTCTGAGACTTATAAATAGCCAACTTTACTTCATCTAGTATAAACTTCATCTATATAGTAAACTTTACTACATCTTTTGCCTTTGACTCTTACTAGTAAGGCTTAAAACTTATATAGAGGAGGCAATCTGTGTTTAAAGGGAACAGACATTTTTAAGTAAAGATATAAATATAATTATTATATTGAAACTCTGCTGTGGACAGGAGTCACTTTGTCTCTTGTTCACAAATAGCCAGAAGTATTGTTCTAACTTCTAGTTGACATACTCTATTTGCCTATCTAATTGGGAATACCAAGCTACAGAAGAAGCATTCTCAATATCTAGCAAATAGTATAATTTCTTGGTAAAGCAGGTGATAAACTACAGTCTTTTATTTGAGATGACATAAGTAAAAAAGCCATACAACTTCTAGATATTAAGCAAAAAGAGCCTTATAGTACTCTTTACTATAACTATTGTATATGTAGGGATGAAATAAGTTTTCTTAGACACCAAATCTACAACCATCATTACTATGTCAAAACCCATGGACTATGAGAGTTCAACAACAAAATCCACACTTATAGTTTTCTATCTTGTATTAGACATCAGAAGTGGACATAGCTCTCCAAGAGATAGATAATATGCTAGTTTAGTGTGCAAGCAAAAATTGCAAGTAACAATATAATTGATTATATTGACCCATATATCTTGATATCTAAAGCTACCAGTAATTCTAAGATACTAACTCTAAAATTTTCCATCTATTATGATATCCAGCTATTTTCAAATCACAATGTAAGGAAATAATCCTCCTATGAAAGTATACAGTACTCAGAACATAAATTTCACTACAAAACAATAGCAAATCTTTATTCTCAAACCATTCTAAAAAGTATAGCAACTTTATAAGCTCTTTCTGTCCACCAAGCCAATTTCTACTTCTAATGTTGTTCAGAAGCTTCTTCTCTTTATTTTCTATTGCTATATCTTCCGGTACTTGAACTACAAGGAACTCTGGCTTTAGAAGCATTATATCTCAGTTATCTTAGAATTCAGTACTATAATCAATTTACCATGAGAGTACATTGGTCTTTTTCATAAATCTCCCAGAACAATGATACAACATGAAGTCAAACTATATAAATATAGGAGCTACTGGTCCTATCTTTGGTTAAGTTTCTTGGTAGTCATAAAGTACTCAAGATTTTTATAGTCTATCTAAATTTTAACTAGGGCCACAGCTCTCTCTGAGAAGTAATACTATTTCTCTAGTATACAGATGATCACAAGCATTTTATTATTATGTATTTTGTAGTTGTACTCCACTGGAAAGAGAGACTTGTTAAGGAAAACAACTAGATGCTACTTATTATCTTTTTATAAAATCTGAGAGAGTATAACTTCTGTTGTGAAGTCAGAACTGTCAGTTTCAATATGAAAGGGAGTGGAGGTGTCCAGAGAAATTAGTATTTGTTAAGGCAACTAAACAAAGACTACAGGACCTTAGCAGAGTTATGTTTTCAGAAAAATCTAAGTAATATTCAGACAACTAGTAACTAAGTACTATAAGAGAAACTTTTGAGAGTTCATTCTAAGGTAATGCTTATGTAATACTATCAGTGGTGATCTTATTTACATCACTTGATCTATTCATCTTCTAAGAATACTAGATATGACTATGAAGTTAGAAATCTATAATAACAAAGTTTGCAAGACTAATGGTGGAGTTTGAGAATGTAAAGTAGTAGTCAAATCTATAGTAAAGGCCACAGACTATATGGAAGTAGTAAGAACTATAGAAATACCTATCAAGTTTGTAATTAAAAATACTTGGTTAGCTAGGTGTAATAAAAAGTTAGGTTTTCTTATAATACCAAAGCTATAATAATAGCATCTTTGAGTGCCTTGAAGGCTGCTTGTTGTATAGGGTTTCAGATTTATATACTATTACTGCCAGTAATATCAAAAATATCAGGCATAGTTCATACCAGAGGTAAAAGTCTACAGTGTTGCCTCAAAGATATGTGAACTTGTGAAACAACCTTGGCTTCAGCTTATGTGCTGTACTATCTGACTACTGTATGGTTGCAACTTCAGATGAAAGGAAGAAGTCTGAGATGGGAGTGAGTACTAATTAGTATGTCACTGTTAAATACTAAAGATTGAGTTCAATAAGAGTTTATCTTCATTAATTATCAGACTAGCAAATTACAGTATAACTACTAGTCTTATATACAAGTAGATAATATAGAAGATACTCAGGGTTTTAGTAGTATAGCCCCTATTGCCTCAAGTGGAGATTTCAGTGGTGAGACACTGATAGAAGTAAGGAGGACTCTACCATGAAAGACTGAGTAGAATAGAAGTATTCCCACCATAGAAGACAGGATATCTAGATTGTTATATCATCACTGCAAGAACATGACAGCAAAGTTGTTATATGAATGGGATAACAAGAAGTTTGATAAAGAATATTTGAAGAAATTAGAAAGAAATTGGAATAGATGGAAGAACGATAGGAAGAAAGGAAGAAAGCTAAGAAGCTGATGCTTACAGAAGAAGAAAACAAAAAGAAGCAGATAGAATACTTGAAACAACTCTGGAATGATGTTTTGGCTGAGGATGCTGCCATTTTTGAGGACATTCAGGCTTTTCAGGTCATAGAGTCAAAATGTAAGGAGGTTATCACTATCTTCTCAGAAGACAAGATAGGACAATGGCCCTATAAGAAAATCAAATGGAAACAACTGGGAAAATACTGTAGGATGCAAAAAAGAGGTCTAGCTATATTAGAAAAACTACAGATAAGCCTTTAATAAAGTTAATAGGGTCTATTTCAACTTAATCCTCCAAAATAACTAGATTCAGATACTTGATATACAGTCTATCAAACTTACACTTCTTTGAAGAAAGAAATAGTTTGTATTCAGTCAAAATCTCCAGAACTCTACAGACTATCTTATGGTATTCATCTAATATTCAGGTAAAGATTAAAATATTGTCTAGATATACTATTATGATATCTTCTGCTATAAGGTCTTAAAAAATGGCATTCATTATAGTTTGAACAGTAGTGAGACTACTAGTTATACTGAAGAATATCACTAGCAGTATGAAAAGACCATAGTTTATGCAAAAAGCTGTCTTTCATTTATTACCAGACTTGATATGGACATTGTTGAAACTTTAGTGCATATCTAACTTAGTGAAATACTATGTATCTTGGAGTTTTGTGACTAACTTGGAAATTAATGATAGTAGGTATTTGTCCTTAATAGTGAGTATGTTGAGATTCTAATGGTCTTATACCAGATATAAAAACCTACCTTTTTTCTTGATAAAAAAACTAGTGTAACTATGGGAGACTTTGAGGGTCATATTCAAATCTGGTTCCTTATTATTACTATTATTACTTTTCTTCCAAGTTCATAGATTCTAAATACTTACAATTTTCCATACTTTTTAACATGTTCAAGTTTTCTATAAGCTTCTCTCATTGCTTAGTGGTTAATTGTCAAATATCCAACCTTACTAGGCACTTATAAACTATATAGTTTGAATTCTCATAACAGTAATAGGTGAAGCAGGGTTTTCAATATCTATGTTCATAGTGATACCTGTGGGAAGTGCTGATAGGAGCTAACATGGGAGTAGCAATTAGAGAGAAGTAGTTACTCAGAAATAACTGAAAAACTCTATGATGTCCAAGAGTTGAAAAGAGTGGTAGGGGTGATATTTTAGGTCAATTGAAATGCTTCATTTACTTGCCTGGCCTAGTTAATTTTGCATATAGTATTAAACCAAACATTAAAGTCTGTGTCTTCAGGTTTTTCAACTAGCAAGATTACAATTTAGTTCTAGATCACTACTTGAAGTCTGGAGCAGAATTACTGGTTGTGGAGATACAAGCTGAATAAAGTTTGTAACAGTTTCTTAGAATATGACTAGCAGATAATCTATCCAAAGGTGAAAGATATGTGTCTTCTTGTCCAATAAAATAATCTTTACACATACATATAAAGAGTTCTTTAGAATGAAATCTAAGTTTGTATTTGCCAATAGAAGCATGATTTGTGATTAATCTTGTAATGCACATACATATTGAATTTGACAGGCTAAAATGCTTTAGCCAAAACCATCTTTAGAATATGTTAGATGAATAGGTGAATAATCATTATCATTATATTCTTTCTTCTTGCTAAACTCCCATGATGTTCTGCTTGGTATATTAGCATCAATTTATAGATGTTTTGACTCTTTATTTACTAATAGATGCAAAAAACACTTAATGCTATCAGGACAATCCCAAAATGCAATCAAATTATTAGGATTCTTATTGAAAAAGTATCTAATATCTTTGAATATAGTAATAAAGTGTCAAGATCATTGATGGTGAACTTTATTTTTTATTTTCTCTTTTCACTTTATTTTATTTTCTATTTTTAGAATAACTCAGGTTAGGGTTTATCAATCATGCTGTTATATCAGTCACAAGTTGATAGCATAGTCACAAGACTGATCATGGGACTTGAGAGAATGGAGTAGAAGATTCTGGAATAAAGTCATGTCATATAACATGGACAACACATGTTGGCCTCATGTCATACACATGGTCCTTTAGGGTAGGGTGCACAGTAGTGAGCATGGACCATGAGTAGTAGTATATAAGATAAACTACTTTGTATTAGGAACTCTATTGAGTTCTCTTATGTTACTCAATACAAGAGTGGTTCTTTTGCTTAACCCTTTGAGCTTAAGATCATAACATAAAGTGTAGTTGGTATAGGTAAACAGATATATCAAAGATTCATTTAGAAGCTGGAATAGCATTAGTGGAAACAATGATGCAACCAACATCTTATAATTAGACTGTAGAATTTATTCCACATCTTATGGCAAATAGTTCTGCTTCTGTGAAAGTAACATTTATGGTGTAATAAACCAATTTAGTAATGATTTCCTGATCTCTATAAATATAAGAGATCAAAGTAGTTACATTGTTCTTGACATTAGAATTTACAATAATAAGCATAGTGTCTTAATTCATAAGTAACTCCTTATGGATATCTTTGAGTCTGTTACAATGAAAAGTTAATATATTAGAATTCTTTCAGTTAACTGAGACAAAAGAAGAAATGTTAAATCAAGAAAAATAGATAAAAGAAAAATGTTCAAGTCTCAGCATACCATAACACTACTAATCTTTGCTAATAACAAAAACAGTCTGAAAAGTGTTTACTAAACAAAATCTGGAAAGAGTTCTTTATTCAAACTATCAAAAAGAAGATAAAACTTGATTCAAGCAATTATTAATATCCATTATAAAGCTCTTGATATTTAACTGTTGTTTAGCTATGAGATGAGATATGGCTATACAATGCAATAAGACCTTCTTGGAATAATTTTTACCTACAAGTGTATTGATTGTATGTTATTTAGGAAGAGATGCCATCTATAGATAATATTGCTCAATGATTTTGTCAAGGTAAAAATAAGTAGAAATAAAGCCTGCTATGGCCTCAGCTCTCCAAGTTGGTAATATATAGAATGCTCTTGTGATTCATAATGCTGCTCTCCTCTACATTTTCTTTAACTCTCTAAGAGACTAATATAAAGACACTTCTTTGAAGTACCAAAACTGAAACCCATATAACATAATGGAGAGAACATGTATTCTGTAGAGTAGTCACTTTTAGATTGGAGATAAACCCCTGCTTAAATTACCCAACATTTTCATACTATTAATCATGAAAAGAGCCTTATTGGCATAGTGGTGTATATACTGGCAAAAGATGAGTTTCTTATCAAAGAAGAAACCTAGATATTATTAGATGTCTTTAAGATGGAGAATAAGGCTTCCTAGAGGTCAAAGATTTAAGGAAGGAATATGGAGATTGTTTATTGACCTTGAAAAATGAAATACCTCCAATTTGTTATGTTTGATAACTAGCCTGAACTGGTTGAATAAAAAAGAAATGATATTATAACTACAAAAAAGGTTTGTATTTGATTTTTCATAACTTTTTTCTTGAGAGATAAAAAGACTATCATTAACAAAAGAAAGAATTGAAGTTTGAATAGGAGATAAAAGAGTATTTGATCTTTTTTTGAAAATGTGAATAATAGATGCAATGTAAAAAGCAGAAAGAATTAGAGAAAAGATGAACTTTTAATCTATATCTATATTAGCTTTAAAGAATGGAGAAACAGATTAGTTCCACATATATTGAGTATGTCTGTTTATTAAATAATTAAAAAAGAAAATAGAAATTCAGAAGTTAAAACTGGCTTTGCTCAGAATTTTTGAAGGAAGTTGATGGTTCAACAAAGAGAAAAACTGAGCAATATCGAAAGCTAGAGTGCTTGTATGGAAACTCTTTGTCTATTCTATGCATATGAGATGAGTTAGATAAATACCTGTATCTGTAGTTAATTGTTGTTAAATACCACCTATTTGACTTGTATAAATAAAGTTTAAAGTAATAGAATAAACTTGAAGTCTAATACTTATGACTTTTTTTATGATTTTTTTATGACTTTTCCTAACATGTTGAGAAGAATAATAGGCCAGAATGTTTTCAGAGTGTTGTAGGAAGGCTTATTTGGCTTCAGAGTGATAATTGACATTAACTTCTTAAAATGAGATAGCCAATAGCCAATATTAATATAAGAATTCGCTATGTTAACAATATTATCAAGACATTTGTTGTGGTTGACTAATACTTTAAGATAACTCCAGGAGATTCAATCAGAATCTAGAGTAGACAAACTACAACATTTGTGGATAGCTTTAATAAATTCTACTTTGGAAAATGAAGACTATTCAGCCTTTTGATACAATGGAATTTCATTCACAAGTTGGAGATTTATTGGTTTGTTTTGAATAGTGTTATAAGATCAATGAAGAGCTTGCTACAATTTGTCCAACTTATTACAAGGACATTTGTTGAGTTTGATAGCTTCAGTAGTAAATAACTTATATTTCTTGACCCAGTTCATCAGATCTTATAGTCTTTTGTTGGTCAATGCAATTTCTTAAATTCTGTTATATATTGTGGCAACTACTAGTCAAGACAACCAATAGACTACTTAAGTAAACTTATAAACAAAGTATCTTATGGAAATTACAAATGAACTTGACAATAAGTTCTCAATATATTCTTATACTATATATACTACTTATACATGGTGTATGCTAATGATAAATAGCCCTACCCTAAGATCTATACATCATCTCTATATATACTATGATATTAACATGCTATAAACATATACCTTGATATTATTTCTTCTGGTTTTTTTTACAATGTTTTAGGCCTATGATATAGTTGTTATGTGACACATCATGTGACTGCAGTCACATGTCTCTTTTTTAAATATATATCAAAATTTTATTATACAGAACACAATAGTAGTCTATAGTAGCTACTTTGTAACTACTTACATAAGAACTAGTAAAAAAAAAGAAAGAAAGAAAAACTGGAAGAAAAGAAAAAGAAAAGTAACTAAGTATGAAACAAGTAGAGGAGACCATTACATTAAGTAATGTCTTCATGAAAAGAAAAAGTACTAGGATTGAATTTAAGAAAAGCCACTAGTTGACTAATCATATCCCTTATTGGGTTCCAACATTTGTTGAACTTCCTACAATTATAGAGGATGTGATGTTTGGTTTCAATTGGATAAGATCTGTATAAATAGCTAAAGCCTTCTCTTGGAAAAAATCTTGGATGATATTTCCCTATTAGAGCATGGTTTGTAATAGCTTGAGTGGCTCTTGTGCATAATAAGTTTGTGTGTGAAATGCTTAATCTATGGTTCCCCTTTGATATATGAGTATTTGATGTTGTAGAGATTATAGTCTAGAAGATTAAAGAAATAAAACCATTTGGAGTCACTTGGACAGTCCTAGGAGTTCAATAGTATTTATTGATTGTTTATTAAAGAAAATTTCCAGGTCTTTAGCAATAATGATTGATTGTAGTTGATAAGAGTGAACTGTCAAATTAAAGATGTGTTGTGCTAAATGGATGGAATCAGTAATAACAATGATATATGTTACAACCTTAAGCTAGAGCTTAGGTTATACTTAGGCAAAGACTTGAGGGAAGTTAAAGGAAATGATATAAGTGATAAAGCATAAGGATATAGGAGAGTATCCATGCTATATATACTAGAGTCAAATGAGGAAACAATGTATAGTACATGAGGTATATAATATGAGAAAACTGTTAGAATAAAGCAAGGTTGTAGCACCTACTACATGAGGCGCTGACTGAGACTACTATGGTGCAGCCAATCATGTTATCATACCCTTTGCCCTTCTCCATACTGCATCCTGGAGGCATCAATCATAACAATACCCCTGTTTCAACATTCATATCCTCATAAATCAGATCAAGACCTCCAACTCTCCTACTATATATATAGCCACTATCTTTTTGCTAGGGCCTATGATGATTTGTTCTCTGTTGTTGATTGCTATAGAGTATGGTTCATGTAGTGGGCCTCCTTGGAACATGGGGATTTGGTACCCATTTCTTGCAGTTTCTGTGTTATGTTTTTGGTCCACAAATGCTGTTATAACCTCCTTCCAAAACATAGGGTCTTGTTCACCTCTGGATTTGAGAGATTGATAATGTAGTGGTGGTTTGAATAATCTTATTTGTGTTGGACTTTGCACAAACTTCATGTACTTGAGAAGATTTTCAACTTCATCAATTATGAAACTTGTCGATGATAAAGATGTTGTCATGGAAACCTTGTATGGTTTGATTAGGATTACTTTCTTATCTTCTACTTTTTCTTCTTACTTCTTTGTTTCTTTATCCATATATAGTTTCTGAATCTTCCAAATATTATCATCCATGTATTTGTTACCCTTTTCCTTATAATGGTCTAATTCATTGGCTAATATTCTCTGGATCTGGAACATTCATTCATTTATATTGCTTTGAACCAGATATCAAAGGTCTTCTGATATTTGTGCAATATTCATAGTGTTCATTGTTCTGTTGTTGATACTTGCCATTAGAATCAATCTTTCCATCTCTGTTATCATTGTGTTAGCTTCTTCTGCCATCCTCTTGATATCTTTCATCATTCTCTGCACATCAATCATTGTTTCTATATCCTTCAATATTTTGTGGTATAACCTCGTCCAGTCTTCTCTTTTCTTCTTCATGATTTGAACCTGGTCCATGTTGTTTAATTTCTTGGAGATATATGGATTTGAGAAAGCAGATGCTGTAGCATAGTTTTTGTTATTAGAGATTTAAGAAGACATTTGTTTGTATGAGTACTTTAACAGTTCAAATAGTTTCTTTGAGCTGTTGAAATAGGGTTTTTATCCCCTCTCTTTATAGGTTTTGACTCAAAACTCTTGTTTAATAGTCTTCAATTGCCTCTTTTGTATGAGGTAGCCCTATTTCTGCTATCCATTAGTCATATTCATCTCCATAGCCCTTTTAATGTACCATATATTGTGTACCTCTTTCACATTTCCGATGCTTCCTAACTTCTTCTACCTCATATTCCTTTTCTTCATTAATAATTGTCGGCAGAGGTGTTAGATCCTTGTGTTGTCTTTTGAACTTTGGCTCTACAAATTGTGTCAAAAGATCCTTATTGAAAACATTATGAATTGCCCATCCTTCTGGAAGTTCTAGTTGAAACGCTTCTGAACCAATGTCTTTTGAGATCCTAAAAGATCCGTATCTTTTATTGTTCAACTTCTTTGAGGGTCAATTTGACTGGATATTTTTGTTTTCCAACCATATGTTGTTGCCAACCTTCAGTCCTTAAAGATTTCTTCTTTTCTTATTGAATTGTTTCTTTATGTTCTTCTGTGCTCCTTCCATTGCTTTTGTTGCATACTCCCAACTCTTCTGCATTCCAATCAAGAAATCTTCTACTCATGGAATCACTGTTTGAACTATGAGATCCCCTTTCCAAGGATATCTTCCAAAGTTTAGCTCAAATGGTGTTCTTCCTATTGCTACATGTTTCTTGTCATTGTACTGAAACTCTGCTGCAGCTAGCCACTCCATCCAATTGTCTTGTTGGTAATTCACATAGTGCCATAAAAATGTTCCTATCTCCTGATTTATCCTTTCTGTTTGACTATCTGTTTGAGAGTGGTATGCCATTGATAGTTGTCTTTTTATCTCTAGTGCTTTTGTGAATTCCTTTATAAACTTCAATGCAAATTGTGGTCCTCTGTCACTGAGAATCTTCTTAGGTACTCCATGTAACTTCTATATGTTGTCCCTATAGATTTTTGTGATTCCTTCCAATAATATATTTGTCATTGTTATCTTTAGTCAAATTATCTTTGTGAATCAGTTCACAATGACCACTATAACATCCATTCTGTTCGATTTAGGTAAGGGTCCAATGATATCTATACTGATTTCTTGCCATAGTCCTTGCAGAATTTCCAGTGGATGTAATTCTCCTACCTTTCTTTGGTGTTGAACTTTATTTTGTCGGCATTTAAAGCATCCCTGTACATATTTCCTGACATCTTCCTTTAGTCCTGGCCACCAGTATATTCTCTTGAGTAACTCCAGTATCCTATGTTGTCCTGGATGTCCTACATTCACCGAGTCATGATTTTCTTTTAGAATTTCCTTCCTAATCCTCTTGTTGTTTGGAACATAGATTCTTTCTTCCATGTAAACCACTCCATCTTCTTCTCATGTCAATCTGTCTTGTTTTTCCAATGCTTGGACCACTTCCTTTTCTCTGGTGCTATTTCTTTGAATTTCTTTAATTACATTACATTCTTCTGCTGTTGTTTTTCTTCCCATCATCATGATTTCAGCAGTCATTCTTCTTGACCATAGTTCTTCCTTTAAGAGTTGAACACCCTTGTTACCTTCTTTCATATTGACTTAATCTTTTCTCACAAGAATATCTGCCTTGGTATTTGTTTTTTCTGAAATATGTTATAGTGTGAAGTCATAGTCTTGCAACTTCAAATACTATCTTGCTTGTCTCCCATTTAGCTTGTGAGGTTCCCAAAAATATTTCAGGTTTTTGTGGTCCATCCAGATTTCGAATGTTTCTACTATGTCCAGCAAGTATTGTCTCCACTTGGTTAGAGCCTCCACTATTGCTAATAGTTTCTTGTCATAGATTTCACAGTTTCTTTCCACTGGTTGCATTGTCCTTGATAAAAATGCTATTGGTTTCCATTTTTCATCCTGTTTTTGGGACAGTACTCCTCCTATAACATGTCCTGATGCATCTGTTTCCACTCTGAATTTTCCTTCTCTTCTGAGTAGTAATAGTACCAGTTGACTCATTATTTTTTCTTGAGCTCTTTGAATGCCTTCTGATGTTCTTCTTTCTATTTCCAATCCTTCTTACCTTTTAGTTTGTTCAATGGCTTTGGTGTATGGCTGAAGTTTTGGATAAACTGTCAGTAGAAGTTTGCAAATCCAAAGAAGCTTTCTATGTCCTTGACCCTTGTCAGTATTTTCCACTCTTTTACTGCTTTTATTTTCTCTTGCTCTATCTTGACCTGTCCCTTCCCTACTATAACTCCTAAAATAGGGATTTCTTCCATGTTGAAGTCACATTTCGATCTCTTGAAACACAGATTGTGTTTCTCTACTATTTTCAAAAATCTAATCATCCTTTCTTCTAATTCTTCCATGGTTTTGGCTATTATTACAAAACTGTCCATATAGTTTGCCAATACTCCTTCATGAAGTAACTCTCAGAAGATACTGTTCATCATCCTTTGAAATGTCCCCAGTAAATTGCATAACCCAAAATACATAACTTGTGGCTTGAATAATCCCTTGTTGGTTAGGAATGCAGTTTTCCATTCGTCCTCTTCCTTGATTTGGACATTGTTGTACTCCCAGATCAGGTCTAATTTATTGAAGTATTTCACCTCCTTAAGTTTATTAATCACTTCTTCGATTA
>Ga0157358_1000871_pt1 | contig 12957 bp, 4 predicted proteins | sample AttcapACBM2_FD_111484 | JGI IMG/M metagenome (GOLD analysis project Ga0157358, IMG submission 111484) | Fungus gardens microbial communities from leaf cutter ant in Botucatu, State of São Paulo, Brazil - Atta capiguara ACBM2 | ecosystem: Host-associated > Fungi > Mycelium > Unclassified ...
ACAGATGACAGCTTCCATCAGATATGAGTTTTGATCATGTGATAGAAACAGTTTGCACATGGACCATTACTCTTTTGTATATATGAGGATTAGACCTCAGACATTAAGTGCACTCTGCAGAAAAAAAGTGCTGTCTATACTTAACAATATCAGTTTTCATTAATAATCATCAATTATTATTTCTCATTATCATTGATATCTGTATTGATCTTAATCATCATTATCATCATTATTAAACTTCTGAATAATTTCTGAACCTCTGAAAGTGTATCTAAGGTTCAGATAAGTGAGTAGTTCATTTTGTGATAATCTTTACTTCAGGGACCTCAAAATATTCTTGAGTCTGGTGGTCTAGGATTGCTTACTCTTATATCTTGACCTTCCTCACTCTTTCTTGCTTTTCACACAATATTATCTTATTAGATATAGTTTATACTAGAAATTAAAAGCCTGTAGGGTTGGCTTGGAGATGTACTGAGTATGGAAACTATATGAAGAGCATGGTGATGTTGACTTTCCAGAATAATCTTGACTTCAGCTTATGTGCTGTACCATCTGTCTGCTGCATAGTTGCAACTTGAGAAGATAAATTGAAGTTTAAAGAAGATTAGTACTGATGTAGTGTATTGCTGTAGAATACCAGAGATTGAGTTCACTTGAATATTTAATTATCAGACTAGTAAATTACAGTGTAGCTACTAGTCTTATATATAAAGAAAAGAATAGGAGATTCTTAAGAGTTTTAGAGTACAGCTCCAAGCAGAGGTTTCAGTGATGGGACACTAAAAGGAACTAATAGAAAAACTCCACCATGGAAGACTAAGTTTGATAGGAGTATCTCTGCCATAAAAGACTGAGTACTCAAAGTGTTTAGAATTAATTGTATCACTACTATGAGGATATGTTGCAGAAAATATGACTATTACATATCTTCAGAACAACTTTGCAACTCCATCAACAAGACTCTGGGCCTTCTATAACATCATTTACAGAAAGTACAGCATGCCTTGGAGATTTCAACCAACAACATTCTCATGAATCTTATAACTCAACTTCATGATTGACAGACTTTAGTATTCAACCATGTCTCTATATCTATAGGTGTACTTCTTTCTGTATCTTTTAGACCTTCTTTTTCAGACAACTCTTCTCCACCAAAAAACTCACCATATTATCCATGATCTAATATACTTCTGCTCATAGACTTCAGTATAGATTGCCAAATAAGTTGAGTCTTTCTGAGTACCTATTTACTTTCTGTATATCCAGTTATCTACAGACCAATTTAGTAAAGATCAGGATAATATCTTTTAGGTGCTGTTCTTCTTCAGAACTAACTGAGCTACTAAGTAGTCTGAGAATTTGTTTAGAGAGAAGTCAAATACTGGAGTCTTCTCTGTTGTAACCTAGCTAGAGTTTGAGAAGTTTTTTATATCCACTTCTTTCTTATCAATGCTAAAGCTGAAGCTGTCAACAGACTTGAGAGAACTTCTTACTATCAAAGCAGCTACTCAGTAGAAAAATATCTAGATAAATTTCAGGTTCTAATATCCAAGGCTAAATACATAGATCTCCACACTATTATTGACAAGTTTAGACAGGGTCTCTATATCACTATCCAAGATCAGATAGCTATTCTGCTAGTAGAATGACCAGAAGATACTGACCCAAGTGCATTGTTTGAGGTTATAGATGTATAGACTAAACAAGGCAAGGCAATGAAGTCTTTCAGTTAAATTAGCAAACACTTCCTACCCTCAATACCAATTTCCAATCTCTGCTTAACTAGGATTTGTTTCTTGCCCTTCTTTCTCAATAACCAGCACTCTCTGCTACCCTAGTATTCCAATGTCAATAAGTACTGATACTCTTCCTAAGTATCTTTATAAACATAAATGATATATGCAAACTTCACTCCTTATCTACTTAAGGATGTTATTGCTATTGTAATTCAAACTATATCATTTGTGACTGCTCTACAAGATTAGATGTATGGCAATTAACCACTGAGAAATGGGAGAAATTAATGAAAGACTTGAATATCTTAGAGAATATTGAGATTTACTAGCAGTTAAAACTTATGGACTCAAATAATAGCTTTATTTATACAGAGGATTTTGCATAAAGTAGCTAGTAATCCATATATCCTAGTTACTTGTAAATAGATTTGCCATACTTCAGATAGAAGAATATACTGAAAATAGTGATCTCTCTGATGCACTTATATATGTGCTCTATGCTGAAACTCCATAGACTACTCAATATTCTAAGCAAGAGAAGAGGTTTCTTAATGACCCATAATGTTATAAGATGCTTTGGATACTAACAATTTTTATTTTATTTTATTTTATTTTTTCTGATTTTATATAGATTTTGTTTTTCTTTTCTTTTCTTTTTCTTTTGGGCAATGGAGAGGCACATGACACAAAAGTCACATGACAGGTCACATAATATGACGTCATAAGCCTAGAACATAGTAGAAAGGTCTGGAAGATAACATCAGGACACATGGAGACAATATGGTGGCCTTGAGTAGGAAATGAGGCAGATATGAAGATGCAATATGGACATAAGGGCAGGTTTAATTATTGTTAGCACAGACCACATGTAAAACATATATATAGGACTCTAATTTAGCAGAGACTCTTTGTTGAGTTCTCTTGTGAACTTCCCACATTATATCTACTTAAGAGATTTACTTACTGTATAGTCATTGGTCTTTGTGACTAGTGGTTGCTACAACACATAATTAGTGCTCTCAATATCTAAAGAACTTTACTGTATCTATCTATCTTTTTAGAGACTACAAATATATCAAAAACTTTATTTTTATGCATACTGGTAGACTTCAAAGCTATGGGAACTATAAGGGAACTTATTCTTCTGAGACTTTTCTTTTTTGCATTTTCTAGCTGATCTATATTCTGTAACTCTTTCTAACATCTGCACTCATTTACTTATCTACTTTTTTATATCCTAGACTTTTTTGAGCTGTGCAAAGATACTTCTAACCATCTAGATATATTATCTAACTTCTCTTTATATTCTCTTACTCTTTTATAGTCTATTAGTATTATCTACTCATCTACTTTTTTATATTCCAACTCTCTTCTAATTTGGTCTCTCCATTGTAAACTGTTTTTGATTACTTAAGTATTATCATTCTCTGCTTATGTAAACATAATTCTGACACATTAGAATGAACCTGTTATTATATTAAGTAGTTGTTACTTTCAGAAATTACTATTTTGTTTTTTTAGGATTTTCTAGAGATGAGTATATATTTAGTATTTTTAAACAATAAACTTGGGATTTTCTAGAGATTTAAAGTGTTCTACTCTTCCATCCAGTCACTTTAACAGTAGGACAGAATCTTTATCTTTTTTAAGATCTCAAAATATTCTTAAAGTCTAGTTATCTTGGATTACCTACTCTTATAACTTAATCTCACTTTGTTATAATATGCTTGAACTCTTATATTTCATTCTGATTTTCTTTTCTTTTGATCTATTTTCTTTAATTTGATTTTTCTTTTATATTTTATTTCTTGAATAATGAAGAGGCATGTGACTTTGGTTACATGATGCATCACATGATACTATATTATAGGCTTAGAATCTTGGAGAAGGTGCTAGAAGGATAATATCAAGATATATATTTACAACATACTTACCTTATAGTATATATATAATACATTCATAACTGATATATAAACATTAGAGTAGAGCTATTTATTATTAGCACAGACTATATATCTAAAATATAAATAGGGTAGAAATATATTAGGAACTCCTTGTCAAGTTTTCTTATGATTCTCATAAGACTCTTGCTTTATAAGACTACTTTATCAGACTTATAAAGTTTGGACTCAAGTTTCTTTTGATTTTCTTTTTCATTTTATTTTATTTTCCTTTATTTTTTATTTTGAGAACTAGGGTTAGAGTTCAGCATGACATCATAGTCACAGTAACAGTCACAAGTCATGTGGTAGCAATGGAAGAATAATATCATATAGCATGTTTAATACATGTTAGTTAATCTTAAGGCAAACATATGGTCATTTAGAATAGGTTCAAATAGTAGTAGTATGGACTATGAGGTTTTAGTATATAAGGTACAATCCTGTACAGAGTTCTTTATTGAGTTTTCTTGTGTAAACCCTATATAAGGTTTTTCTTCTTGACCTACTCTAATGCTATAACCTTAAGCTTGGCTCAGGTTGCAACTCAGACAAAGACTTGAATAAGAATGAAGGAAATGGTCAATTGGTAAAGTGTAAGGATACAGAACTATATCTACACTATATATACCTATAAACCATGAGGAAAATATATGTGCACAACAATATAATATATAAGGTAGAATGGAGGAATCAATAAGGGTACAATGCCTACTACATGAGGTGCTAACTGATACAACTACAGTGTAGCTGATCATTGCATTATACCCTAAACCCTTCAATACACAATGAAAACATGTTGAAGATATAAGGAGGTAATTATAACATCTCAAGTCTTGAGATTGTAACATACTTGATGTACTATTAATTGTTCTGATTAGTAGTTGTTATAACACCTTTTATCACTTTCTATCTTATATTAGCTCTAGAACAATCCTAGAACTTTGTCAGTATGGATAAAGCTCTGAGCTTTCTGCAATAACATCTACAAAAAGTAGCCAAGTACTAGTATACTTCAGAAATTTCAACTAATAATATTCTTGCCATTTTTATGAATCAACTCTGGGACTTATTATTACAACTCAAACTCAAGTGTAAGAGTAAGAAAGAAACTTTATATTGGGTTAACATAAGAAAACTCAATAGAGTTCCTAATACAATATATCTACCTTATATATACTAGACTAATAGTTTATACTATATGAATTCTAGCCTACTCTAAAGGCTATGCATATTACATGTTGTTGACATATATTATGACATCATTCTTCTGGAATCTTCTATATTCTTTTATATATCATATGATTATATGACTATAACTTGTGACTATAATATATATGATATTATGCTAACCTCTAACTCTAAGTTCAAAATAAGAAAAGGAAGAATAAATGGAAATAAAAATAAAAATAAAAAGAGAAATGAAAATAAGTCAAGTTCACTGTTTTCAACTCTGATATTACCCCTCTTCAGGATTTTTTCTCTAGAGAAACTAACTTCTATTTTTACTAGTTCTTATCTAACTTTCTTAAATACTCTTTCTCAAACTTCCTATCATTCCATCTATACAGTATTCTTGCCATATACTTTCCTTGTAATTCTTCTCTTTTAAAGTTTTGTTCTTTCACTAAGTCCAACTTCTCTTGCCTTTTTATTTCTACAATAAGCCTCTCTTCAAATTTTGCTACCATTTTCTTAGTATTTTCTAAATTCTTCTTCTTTTCCCATATATTATTTTTTTACTGTAATCTATTTCCACCATACTAAGTACTTTATAACTCCTCTCATTTTACTTGTTCCCTATACTATACTACTCAACTAAATTTTACAACTAGATTAATTCTTATTAAAGTTGGCAATTGTAATTTGATCATATCAGTAGAAAATATCTTGTCAATAATATATAGACCAATATATTGATCCATGAGTTTCCTTGCTGATCTTTCTTTGAATACCAAGTCTTTTGTACTTGTCACAAACTTCATTTAGCTTGTATCTCTACAGCCAGTGGACCGATTTTCACAAACTAAGTTGTGCTGGAAAGCCTCAAATGAGGGCTAACTATACATATGTGAAATTTATAAAAGCAACAACAAACAACTGAGATATCAGGCTATCAGTAACTATAAAAGCTTTGTTAGCTAATATCTCATGAATGGCTATATGGATTTACACAATTAAACTTGCATTGTAAAGTGCTCATCAAACAGTTTCTAATGACTCAAATTAGCATAACATCTGCTATGACAGATAACAGCCCCATCAGGTATAAGTTTTGATTATATGATGGAAATAGCTTGTGTACAGACCATTATTATTTTGTATAAATACTTCTGTATCTGAAGATTAGACTAGAAACTTAACAATATTAATCTTCATTAGTTTTCATCATTAACATCTGTATTAATCTTTATCATCGTTGTTATTATTATTTAACTCCTAAACTTCTAAGAGTACACCTAAGATTTAGATATTACAAATAAGTGAGTAGTTCATTTTGTGATATTACAGATACTTACTAATGACATTCTAACTCTAGTGTAGCTGGAAGTTTTATCAATAAGAAATTTATCTGCATGCATTAGATCAATATATGGAAGATCTCTTAGTCTATCACTAGTTTCAATATCAATAAGGCTGCTAAAAAAGCTGGTCAAATTTTAGAAGCAGTTAATGTAGTATTACAGTATAAAACATACTTAAAGTAGATATTGCTCACAGTTTCTAAACTGGGCAAATAGGACTTAATACTAGAATATTCCTGACTTAAAGATAACAATCTGGAAGTTAACTGGGAGAAAGAGGAAGTAGAGATGATATATTACTTCCCAAAATATAATAGCTACAGAGACCTATAGAAGGTAAGAAGAGTAAAAGAGCACATAATTGCTGTATGTCAAAGTGGACTATTCTCTTGGATCTTAAAAGAGAATGAGAACTAAATATAACAATGAAGTGTGAAAGACTTGATGGAGAACCAGAAAATGGAGTGTTTCTAACTTGGATTCTTCCAGAAAAATTACCTGCTGATATCTGAACTGCAGCTACCACTTCTCAGAAACTCTCTAAGGCCCTCCAAAAGAGTACTGCAGTGAATAAGAACCCACTTCCACTCTCCAAGGTTTTGAATCTGTGTTTGTAAAGAAAGAATTTGACATTATTTCAGAATATCATCAGTGGGACCATGTATAAAACTTGTCTCTGGCTCAGAACCAAAGCCATCCTGTATCAAACTCTGTAAAATTTCACTTAAGTATGAACTGTACTTGACACATCATTAATACTGCTATCTACTTCTATGTGATTATAATAGACAAATTTGTTGTGTAATAATTTGAAGAAATTACTACTAAGAGTTAGTGTTGTTTGCTATTATGAAAATGACTAGACAAAGAAAAAAAATATTCACTTAAATCTTCTCTAACACTAGTATAAACTACTAACTATGTATTTACTGACTACTGACTAATGACTACTGCTCCAATAAACTGTGTATTATAACCTTAAGAAGAGTTTTAAGCTAAATGCCTTTTAAGATTTGTATAATTTCCAATCTACTCCTCTTCTAACCACTATCATAGTCAACTCAAAAAATCCAAATAAATCAATAAAAAGTCTATTACTTCCTTCTGGTTTCCAGAACAGTTCTCAATATGTTGGTAAGTCTTCAGGCTTATCTAATTTTCTCTCCAGAGCCAATTCTAGAGCTTGCAAACAAATATATTCAAGAGAGAGATCTCAAACTTGTTGCATTGTAAAGCACTCCTCAAGGAGCATCTCTGCTTCTTCTACCTTCAGAAATCCCTCTCCTAAAACCTTAGCATTATTCTTTTTAGGAGAAAGTAAGGAGAAGAATATGAGTTGAGACCCTAAGACATCTACTACTTCAAGGATAACTATAGGCAAACTCTCTTTCAATAAAATACCTTCTCTTAAGCTCTCTACTACTCTTCTTATCTCAATTTCTAAAAGAAAAACATATACTATGATCTAGGATGACTAGATATTTGCTGAGAAGAGCAAAGACTTGGTTTCTGTCCCAGAAACCACTCCAAAAAGTGCCTAAAAATCTCAAGTCTCTTTGCTTGGACTATTCAACCAGATCCATCAATTAGCTAAGTTATTCTCTCAATTGGAATATAGCAATACTACTTATAATACTAAGCTATAGGATTGTTACTACTATGTAGTATTACTATCTGGTTATTCTAGGCATCTTGAGACTAATACTAAGATACTCTCTGTATTTCTTGAGCACCTTACATACTTTATAAAAAAGCATTCTCTTAGTAGATGTTCTGTGAACCAATTTCCTATTATTTTGGGAGTTGGCTCTTATCTGAAACATACTCTAGGTAATTTCTAAAGCTAGGTGAGATTACTTTAAATTCTCATCTTAACCTGATACTCTCATGTTTATGAGAGTTATAATAACTATTTATAGTTCTGATCTTATTCCAATATCTTTTTCTAAAGTTGAGATAGCTGTTGATGTACTGGAGACTAAATAAGTTGCTTTCACTATGGTTACTAACAAGAAGCACAAGAGAAAGGAAAAAGCCTTTTTTCAATGTCTTTCTTTAACTCTAAGAGCAATACATTGCTTATTTCATAGGCTTCTCCTCTTTCTAAGACTGTAACAACTTATTTAGTCTCAAAATTATCTTATCCTGGTTTAGCTGTAATACCCAGTCTAGCTATAACAACCTTTAAAACTATCAAGTCTCAGATAGTATCTTCTCCTGTTTTCTTAGCCTCTGAATATAAGCTCAAGATCAAATAATTTGCACAGGTTGCAAAAGTGTTGTAGCAACCACTAGATACAAAGTCCAATAATAACACAAGTGGTAAAGCTCTCAGTTAAGCAATCAAGTGGGAAAAAGCACAAGAGAACTCGACAAGGAGCCTCTGCTAAATTAGAGTCCTATTTATACCATTACATATTGGTCCATACTGTCCGCATCATGTCTTACTCAAGGCCATCATGTTATATCTATGTGCCCTGACATCATCTTCTAGATCCTTGTACCATGTTCTAGGCCTATAACATTACATCATGTGACATGTCATGTGACTGCAGTGTCACATGCCTCCTTATCATCCAAAATTAAAAGGAAAAGAAAACAAAATTGATATAAAATCAGAAATATTAGATAAAAGAAAAGAAAATTGTTAGTGTCCAAAGTGTTTCATAACAAAAAGCCAACATTACTCAGCAAGCTTTAAGATTTACTTCTACTTTATCTCATAAGAGCTTTCTGTACTTGTTATAACTTAAAAAGATTTTCTTAAACCTCTCTCAAGCTATAATTATTTCCATATACTAGGCTAGCTTAGATAGTATAGGTACTTCTCAAAGAAGTGCCAGTTATTCTAGTATCTCAAGATTGCTTAAAATAACAACTTATGGGCCTAATCCTACTTGATTCTTTGACTGCAGAGATTATTATAGCCAATGTTGCTTTTATAGTTAAGTTCTGTAACAAGAGCTTGGTTAAAGCTCACTCTAAATTTAGAATAGAGTCTGTTTACAAAGTATAGAATGATGTATCCATATCTTTCAACTCTGTTGCTTTAGCAGCAAAGCTAGAAATGATTAAGTAGCATCTAAAGAAGACTGCTGGTCTGAGTAAGATTACTAAGATGAAGCCTCACTTGTATCAGTCTAAATATTTTTTGAAGTCTCTTACTAGAACTCTAATATTTCTTTGCTAATTATTCCTGCCTAGGTAAAAGCAGCTCTTTATAACTCTCTTTTCTTTGAAAGTATTAAATTAGCATCTTCCAGCTCTGGTTTCCAGAAGAGCTCTTAGAAAAATACCCTTATTAATTACTTATTTAACTTTGGACAATATACTGCTATATTTAAGATGCTAAATATTAGAAGTATAGTAGTCTATATAGAGTAGAAAACCACAGACTCTAAACTTAATATTACAAGGCCAATTACAAGGCTAATCATAAGTCTAACTCTCTTAGAGAGGCCATTATAGCTAATGTATCTTATTCTTATACTTTTAAGTGTTTAAACTATAAAGATAACTATGCTACTGATAACAACAAGTATTTATTCTAATACCATTACTTGTCAAAGCAATAGCATGTGTCAGAATTAAAAATAGTAAACTTTATTTTATTTTTATATTGAACTTAGGATTAGATGTTAGTGTAATGTCACACATAACTGTCACAAACTGTCACACTATGTGATATGGTATTATATATTGGTCATATGTCATATGATACTGTTATAAGTTATAGCCACACAATCATGTGTCATATAGAACATTATAGAAGGTTCTAAAACAATAATGTTATCCCATATGTTAATGGCATGTAGTATGCATGGCCTTAAGAGTTGGCTAGGATTAGTATAGCATAGATTATTAGTCTAATATATATAAGAAAGATAACTTTGTACTAAGAACTTTATCAAGTTCTCATGTATTAACTCTAATATAAGGTTTTTTTCTTGACCTACTTAAGGTCTTGAGATCATAACAGCATGCTAACAAGATTTCTGAGGTGCACTCTTGATAAGCTATATACAGTAATAGAAATAGTCAATATTAGAGCAATTAGACAAAGATTGTAAGAATATAGTAGAGTTATATCTTCAAAAAAAAACCTAAGCATATATTGGAAATTTAATCAAGTGCAACTCTTCTTTAAGAAAACCTAAGAGAATAGAATAAGATTTTTAAATGTGGTTGCTATTCTAAATATTCTACAGTCTGTTGCTATCTAGAAAAATAAGTACTGAGCTAACTATCAGAATAATAGTATGTAGGTAGTTAGAAACATAAGTAGAATTGTTTAGAATATTATCTGGAAAGATAGAGGGTACTTGATTAAAAAAGATAGAATATGGCAGTATGAGTTCAGAAGATTAATATATTCAACAGTGGTGATAAAGTCTATACTAAAATAAAGATGTCTGATATATTTTCCCAAGAATTAGCATCTAATCTAAAATCTTTCTATTTGATGAGATACTAGTATCATCAGTAGTGCCAGCATCTGTTTAAGACATATATATTTCATTCCTTTTCACTATTTATAACAACAAAGTCTGACAGATATTAGGTCTTTGGGAGCAACAGTTAGCTTTATCATATTGAATACTGAGTGCAGCCTTCTCATGAATGAAGACAGCTTTAACCTATAAGATATCAGACTTACATACCTTTTTACAATATATAGACCTTATCACTGATATATAATTTCATGAATAGGTGTTAACAGGGATTGAGCAAAAAAGAGGTTATGTTAGAGTATAACAAGAACTATGTAATACTAGCTCTTGACTGCATGTTAAAGAATTCAAAGGAGATAATATCAGTATTAGAAATCAAGAAAACAGATAGAAACAGTAGTATAAAGAAGAATATACAAAAATATTCACTTGCAAATGCTTTTCCTTGCTAACATACTTCTAAATAATAAATCTTACACTATGTAACAAGATCCATAAAAAAAATCTAGTGAATAGATTACAAAGCTCCTTAAATGCCTTTGACAATTCTTAGATAATATACTCTGAAGATATCTCTCAAGTCAAACCTTACAACTAAAGATACTAACTGATACTCATTTTGCTAGTCTTTCCTAAACTGATCCAAAAATTAATAGTAGGTACTAGTAATGCTCACTTAAGAAAATAGTGATTAAACCACTCATGAGTAGGGAAATTTGGATGAGAGTTCTCTTTTTTTCTCCCTTTTACTTATAGCCTATATATTAGTCTAAAAATACAAAGAATAGATATAGAGAATAAAGACTAAAATTATAAGGAAGACTTCTAAGATCTTGAGAGCACATAATATTCTCTCCATTTTCAACCTGAAATTAACCTGATAGTTTTTTCCTACTTGCAAGTACTGATTCCATTCCTTTTTAATTGTTTCTACTATCTATTCTTACTTGCAAGCCTATTCTTGACTTCTTCAGCTCCAAATTCATTGTGTTCCTACCTTATTCTATCATCCAAATGATTGTGGCTATGCTAATCATGCTCTCAAGTACTTGTACTTATTAATAGATACTACACTATCTCTTAAGTGAGTTTCTCTTTGAGAAAGCCTAAGATATCACCTATAAGTATCAAGTCTTCTCACTAAAGCCCTTGAATAGATCTTAAATGCTTAATAGCTCAATAAGAGTATATTTTCTGATATAATAATAGAACAAGAGCAAACTGTTCTTTTCAGCCTACTCTGAAGCGTGTATAAGCCTTGTGGATAACTGCTGAAGATTCTGCACAGCTCTCACTACTGATTCTTCCTGCTTATCTATTTGGTTCTCATAGCAAATATCTGTCAATAAGGTTTTCTCCTCATCTTCTACTACTATATCTTCCATAACACAAACTACAAGAAACTTTGGCTTGATCAGCACTATGTCTGAATTGTCATTGGAATTAGTGCTATAATTAGGCCTCTGAAATAATATGTTGGACTTACCTATTAACTTTTCTAAACAGTAATACAGCTTGAAATTAAACCTAGTTAGATATACTGACCACCAAACTTGTTTATAGTTGAGTTTCTTAGCCATCATAAATACTCTAAGTTCTTATAATTAGTTTAAACTTCTATTAGAGTTTTTGTACTTTCCAAAAAGTGTTACCACTCCTTAAGAGCTTAGATAACCACCAGTATCTTCTTATTATAGATTTTATAGTTGTACTTGACTGCAGATAGTGATTTTCTGAAGAATATGACAGAATGCTACTTGTTGTTTTTCTTAGACTGCTAAGACAAGACTTGTTAGAATTGAAGATGGTGGACTCTAATTATTTTCAATTTCTTTCACATTTCTATTCCAGTTTTACATTTTGAAATAAAAAGTTAGAGGTTAGCATGATATCACATGTCACCATCATGGTCACAAGATTATATAACATGGAAAAAGACATAGAAGAATATAAAACAAATAACATCATACAACATAGCAACAATATGTTGGTCTTATAGCAAACATATGTACTTGAGAGTAGAATTAGTGTGCACCTAGTACACAGTTCTCTCTATTGACCCACTCTAAGATCTTTGAGTTGTAACATGACTACTTTCATAATAAAGTCTAAAATATCAGAGAAGACCAGTACTGGGGCTATGGTGAATATGTGCTACTGGTCTGAGCCCTAAATCTAAGTAGTATTGGCACTGGTAATGTTAAAGAGAGAGTAGACTATATTAGAAAAACCTAGATAAACCTGTGATAAAAGTTAGTGAATTTCAGGAATACTTGTATATTTATATGACTGTACAAAGTAG
>Ga0157358_1000872_pt1 | contig 12956 bp, 15 predicted proteins | sample AttcapACBM2_FD_111484 | JGI IMG/M metagenome (GOLD analysis project Ga0157358, IMG submission 111484) | Fungus gardens microbial communities from leaf cutter ant in Botucatu, State of São Paulo, Brazil - Atta capiguara ACBM2 | ecosystem: Host-associated > Fungi > Mycelium > Unclassified ...
AAATAGACATCTTATATACTCATACTATATATTGCAACCCTCTAGATTAGCTTACTTTATAAGGAATGATAAGTACAATATGACCAGAAATGTTCTTAATAGAAATATCTAGAATGTTAGTCCAGTGTTAAATATAGTTCACACCTTATTATCTGAGATGTCTTTTCAGAGCTCAGATATCAAGAACAAAGTAAAATATGTTATCCAAGAAGGTAGAAGTCAGAGCAGAATAACTTTTGGCTTCAACATATGTGCTACTCCTCTATAAGTCACACTAGTTGTATATTTCAGATCAGAACTAGAAACTTTAGAAGGTAGACATCCACTGAAAGGTAGTGAGATATATTATTGCTAATACTAGAAAGATAGTTCTAGTTTTAGTCAATTTTCAGGATAAGAAATTACAAAGTATCTAGTTATCTTAAATACTAGTACTATATAACTAAGACCATATTTAAGAGTTTGTAAAGACAAGTATCTACTCTGTGTATACTCAAGTCCTTGAAATAGTGTCCAGAGTTCAATGGAGAGTAGGAGAAAGCCATGTGCTCAATTATAGGGTGATCAACCATAAATAGAGCTAGATTGATCTGTACTAGAAGAGTAGTACAGACTGGAAGAAAGATATCCATTTCTACAGATGTTTTGAGTGGAGTGGATGTTGGTGAGTATTATCTATGATGGGATTGGATGGGGTCAGATGGATTTTGATGGTATGTAATATCCAGAAAAGAAAAAGTATTCCTATAAGCAATTAATAGAGAAGGGCAACAATGATAAACTAGATTATACTTGGTGGAGGTTAGTGGTAGGGAGTGGCAGAGTCAACTGGACAAGCCCCATGAGGTTGGCAGTGGTTTTTGGTGTTCAAAGAATAAAGAGAATTTTGTAGACTTTAGTAGTAGTTAGTTCTATCTCTTATATAATATGACTTCTTAATTATAAATTCTATAACATTATATTATGTAACTTCATATATGATAGTATTCATATAACTCTTTATTGTTTAAGAAAATATTAGAAATATAATATTAGAAATAAATATAGAAAAAAAAATCAAGATAAAATATTAAAGTCCTAAATATTTCATGACCTATCGTAGAGTTTGTTTTATCTTTATTTTTCATATTTACAGTATCTTGCATTTTCCATATGTCATATTAGTTAGTATTTCATATAGCAGTAGAGGTCTTCCTATATTTTTCTTACTGACTTTGTTCTGTTTCAAGGATACTTTAACTATTTCTCATAGTCTTTGAATATATAGTTGTAGATACAATCCTGTATTCTTACACTTTACTATTGACAATCTTCTTTATCTTTATTTAAGTCTCATTAGACTTACTTATAGATACTCATGAGAATGTTTGGCCTAATCTTTGTCTTTGCTAGCTATTACTTTTCAAATTACTAGTGATAATAACATGTTTTGTAGATTGTTAAGCTTGATTTCATTTACACTGAAATTTATGGTAATTATTGCAATTTTTCTTTAGTTTTGAAAGCTATGACTCCCCTATCTGCTATCTCTTGTTTTTAGAATTTTATCTCTGTCTTACTTTACTTCTCTTATTTTACATTTGTCTACTCTAAGATTTCTACATCTGGTCTTCAATATAGTCAAGCTCACTTTTGCTCTAGAAGTTTTTATCTTTGGTTAATAAACCATATACATATATTCTCTGGATTTTATTATTGTTGAGAGAGGAGAAGAGTAGGAGATAAAGACAGTCTTAGATAGTTATTAGTACTAAAAGAGGCTATAGTATCTTATTAAGTGGAAATATATTTGTCTAAAAGTAAACTTTTGAAAGAATGCCTCAGATATATTTGTACTCAACTATTATGACTTAAGTCTCTTAGAGTGAAGACAAAAGACAACTTTTGTATTGGAGTACACAAGAGAACTCAATAGAGTTTCTTCTACAAGTTAGTCTACCTTATATACCTTTTTATCATGGTCCATGCTAAGCTATTCCTAACCTACTCTAAAGGCCATGTGGTAATTATAAGGCTAACATGCAGTTACCATGTTCAATGATGTTATTCTGTTCTAAAAGCTTCTATACTCTTCTCTCCATCACTTGATTTGTGACTGTGTCATGTGACTTGTGATGGTATCACACTTTTGTCTTCTTTTTTCTTATTTTATATAAGATAAAAGAAAATAAAAGAAAAATAAAAGAAAGATAAAATAAAATCTAATTTTATTATTCTCAATCCTAACATTATTCTCTCCTCAAGGTTTCTCCTCTGGGGAAACTGTCTTCCATTTTTGCCAATTTCTTTCCAACTTCTTTAAATATTCCTTCTCAAATTTTCCATTATCCCACCTATACAACATTTTTGCTATATACTTTTCTAATAGTTCCCCCCTTCTAAAGTCCTTCTTCTCCATCATATCCAACTTTTCTTGCCTCCTTAATTTGGTGCTTATTCTTCTCTCAAATTCTTCTATGGCCTCTCTTATATATCCTAGATCCTCCTCTCTTTCCCAAGTACTGCTTTCTGCCATGAACCTCTTCCATTGCACTAAATACTTCTCTACTCTTCATACCTTTCTCTTGTTTAGTATTTTTTCTACTTCCCATTCTTCTACTCCTTTCACCTCCACTGGCTTTGCTTTTTCTACTCTTTGTCCCTTTACTAGTTCTCTGTATCTTACTATTCTGCTTACATTAACTACCAGGTGAATCCTCATAAAAGTTGGTAGTTTTAGCTTTACTGCATTTCCCAATACTACTTCCTCTATTATGTATGGCCTCACATATATTTCCATTTGTCAGGTATGGTTCACACTGGAGTGGAAGTCTGCAGAATGAACTCGGATGTTATGGGATGCTTGAATACTAACAATTTTTATTTTATTTTATTTTATTTTTCTTTTGGATGATGAAGAGGCATGTGACTGCAGTGTCACATGATATGTCACATGATGTGATGTCATAAGCCTAGAACATGATGGAAGGATCTAAAAGATGATGTCAGAGCATATGTATACAATATGGTAGCCTTGAGGTAAATATGAGGTAATAGCATAGACTATGAGTACTTTGTATATATAGGACTCTAATTCAGCAGAGACTCCTTGTCGAGTTCTCTTGTGAACTTCCCACTCTAAATCTGATATTAAGAGATTGACTGCCCTGTACAGTCATTTGTCATTATGATAAGTGGTTGCTACAACATCAGAGATGAGTGGACTTGTAGAATAACCTTGGCTTTAGCTTATATACTATGCCATCTGTCTATCATGTGGTCACAACTTCAGATGATAGGAAGAAGTCCAAGATGGGAGTGAGTACTGATTGATGTGTTGCTATTGAACACCAGAGATTGAGTTCAATAAGAGTTATCTTCGTCGATTATCAGACTAGCAAATTATAGTGTAACTACTAGTCTTATATACAAATGGATAGTAAAGGAGATGTTCAGGGTTTCAGTGGTAAAACCCCTATTATCCCAAGTAGAGGTTTCAGTGTTGAGACACTGATAGGAGTAACTCCGTCATAGAGGACTGAGTTGAATAGGAGTATCTCTGCTATGGAAGATGGAATACCCAGAGGGTTGTAGCACCACCATAAGACATGTTGTGAGAAAGGTGGCCACCATGGAAAGCAGGCTTGTATGATTTGGAAATGATATTACCATAGGAATGTAATTTCTGAACAGATGGACTTGCATATGATACTGTTAACTTTTTTGTTGGCCTTTTCTTGAATACTAAGTTCTTTATGCTTAATATTATCTTCTCTCCCTTCTTCCATTCCTCTACTTCTCATTTTCTCCTATCTGTTTGCTTTTTCATTTTTTCTTAAGCCTTTTTTAATGTTGCTCCTGCTTTCTCCTATACTTTTCTCATTCTTTCTACAAATTCTGTTGCCTTCTCTACCTTTCCTTTTCTTCTAATGTCTGCTCCCATTCTTATTTTCCTTCCATAATTCACCATAAACAGCGATATCTTCATTGCTGAGTGAACTTTGTTATTTACCACAAATTCTGCTGTTGCCAGCCATTCTGTCCAATCTCTTTGTCTATATTATGTGAAGAACCTTAAGTATTGTTTTACCTCTTGATTCATTTGTTCTGTCTGCCCATCTGTTTGTGGGTGGAATGCTGTGGACAACCTTGTTTTGATTCCCAACATCTTATTCAACTCTCTTGTTAACTCTGCTGCAAACTGTGAACCCTATCACTAATTACACTTTCTAATAGTCTGTGTAATTTCCACACATTATCTCTGAATAATCTTGCTAATCCCTCTACCAATGTTTCTTCTGTGGTTGCCATGAAGTGTGTCATTTTTGACAACCTATCACATACTACCAAGATTGCATCTTTCCCTACTACCAACAGCAATTTTGCAATAAAATCTACTGTTCAGTATATCTACACTTTTTCCAGTATCTCATTTGCCATCAACTTCCCTACTGGTATCTCAGTTCTGTTTTTTATCCTTTGACAAGCATTGCACCCATCCACATATTTTCCTACTTCCTTTGTTACCCCTGGCCACCAGTAATTTCTCATTACCAACTTTACCATCTTCCATCTTCTTCTATGTCCTGCTACCAGTATATCATGATGTAACAGAATTATTTCCATTCTTAGTTCTTCATTCTTTAGTACATATATATTTCTCTCTTTTAACACCAAATCTTCCTCTATCTGCCACTCCTCCTTTCTTAATATTTTTACCCTAGCTTTCTTTATTTTCTCTACTACTCTAACTACTTCATTGTCTTTACTTCTAGCTTTTTTTTATTTTTTCTACTATTTATTCTTCAGGTCCTTCTATTATTACTTCTACTAAATTACAAATCCAACAGTTCTTAATTAGTGTCTGATTATTATTGTCATTTTCTGTCCCTACTTTCCCGTACAGCCTTCTGCTAAGTTCATCTGCCTTTCCCATTTTTGTATCTGGTACATGCTTTAGAGTAAAGTCAAACCTTGACAAGTACAAGGCCTATTTAGCCTGTTGCTAGTTTAACTTTTGTGCCTTTATGAAATATTCTAAATTTTTATAGTCTATCCAGACCTTGAACTTGAATTTTGTACCTTCTAACAGATACCTTCAGTTTTCTAACTCTCTTATCACCACTAACATCTCTTTGTCATGAATTTCATAATTCCTCTCTGTTTCATTCAACAATTTTGATAGGAATGCCACTGGCCTTCATTTACCATCTTCACATTCCATTGATAATACCCCTTCCATTGCATAGTCCAATACATCTACTTCCATCCTTATTTTTTTATCCAGATCCAGCACTGCTAACACTGGTTCTTTTGTGAATTTTTCTTTTAACCCCTTAAACACTTCCTTCTGTTTTTCTGTTCACTCTCATTTCTTATTCTTTTTCACTGTGTTATACAATGATTTTGCTATGTCTGCAAAGCTCTGAATAAATTGATAATAATAATTTACCAGTCCTAAGAACTTCTGAACATTCTTGACACACTTTGGTGTTGGCCAGTCCAATACACCCTTCATATTCTCTTCCTCCATCTTTATTTCTTCCAGCCTGATTACCACTCCTAAAAACCCTACTTCTCTCACCTTCTACTTACACTTCTCCAGTTTCACATATAGATCATTCTTCGCCAACCTCTTCACTACTTCCACTACTAATTCATCATGTTCTTCTTCATCTTCTGTCTCCACTATCACATTGTCAATAAAAGCTGCCACTCTTTCCATATTTATCAAATCTCTCAGCAACTCATTCATTATTGCTTGAAATATCACTGGTGAATTTGTTAATCTGAAAAATATGACAGTGGGTTCAAATGCTACCTTAGGCATTGTAAAAGCCACTTTCCATTCATCTTCTTCTTTGATTCTCACATTGTTATATCCCCATCTTAGATCCATCTTTATAAACACTTTCTTTGTGCCAATGTTCTCAAGTACATCTGAAATAAGTGGTAATGGATAGTTATTTTTCACTGTCCACTCATTGAGATAATGATAGTCTTATACCATCCTCTTTTTCCCATTCTTTTTCCCTACAAAGAATACTGGTGCTGTTTGAGGCAATTTTGAAGGTCTAATATACCCTTTCCTCAGTTGTTCCTTAATGAACTTGCACACCTCTTCTCTTTCCTCCCTTAATAACAGATACACCTTCCCTTTTCTGGGTACAAACCCTTCTTTCACCTCTATTGCATGATCCCAGATTTTTCTCATGGGCATCCTTTCACTCTGCTTCTTTCCAAATACTTGAATTTACTTATAAAAACATTCTGGCACCAGCTTCTTAGCTTTCTCTTCTGACTTTACTATCTCTTCTTCTTCATCCCAAATCTCTCACTCTTCTGCTACCTTTATTACATCTATTATCTTTCCTTTTTTCTACTCTTTTCATTTTTCCACCTTTTCTTCCCTTTTCTTTCCTACTTCTTCTTTTTTCTCCTCTTCCTTTTGTTTCTACCATCCTGGCTTTCTCTATTTCAATCTTCACTGTTTTCCGCATTCCTCTGAACACCTCATCATTTTAACTTTCCCTGTCTTCTAGTCAATTTCAGAATTATGCCATGCTAGCCACAGCATTTCCAAAATAACACTTTACTTCTACCCTTCTATCACATTGATTTCCATTCTCTTCCTGTGTCCTTGGTAGTAGATGTTAACTTCTACTGTGTGTTCTATCAGCCCTTCCTTGTTAAATGATCCATCCACATTTCTTACATGTATAGGTCTTTCTATCTTTTTCAATTTAAACCTCTGTTTTCTTGCAAACTTCAAACTCATAATCAGTCCTATTGCTCTGCTATCTAATAATACTTCCACTATAATTCCCTCCTGTGTGTCTATTCTTTCTAGACCTATTTTTACTGTTATCTTTTTTATTAGCTCTCCTTCCTCCACTTTCTTTACTTTAATCTCTGTCTTAATTCTCTCTAAGTTTGGTGTACCAACTTTTATTTTAGCTAGTATACTGAATCTGTTATTATAATCTAGTCGAGGAACTCTAGATTCTCCTCCTCTTTTGAATTGTCCAAATATTTAATAGTTCACTCTCTTCTTCTTCTAGATTCCAGTCTTCTCCCCTCCCCAATTCTGATTATCTCTTCTCTGTTCTTATAATGTCAAGTTATATGCCCAAATCCCCTGCAAGCATAGTAATTTCTCCCTCTGTCTACTTCTATTATATAGGGGTTCCTTCTTAGCAGCCCCTCCTTCTATCCTTTTTGTCTCCTTACAACTACTATGTTCATTTTTTCCACTCTCTCCATCGGTGCTAGTCCTACTTGTGTCTATTGCTGAGACACTTGCTATCTTGTTGGTCATACCTGAGATCATGACCATTATTGCCTTATGAGCTCTGGTTGTTTTGGGACTGATGTTTCCTGTTACCCTCTCAATCTTTCTTCCTCCTTCCTATTCTCTCTCCTATTCCTATCTAAGGTAATAGCTCTTTTGTACTATTGCCCTATAGTTGTGGGAGGTCTTTCTGCCTCCATCAGCTTTCTCCTGATCCCATCATTTATCCCACTCTTAAACTCTTTGATCAACAGCCTCCTCTCATATCCACTTCCTTAAGCCACTTTCTTAAACTCTTATACAAACTCTTCCATTATCCTTCCTCCCTGCTCCAACTTCTTCAACTCTACTATCTTCACTGATTCTTCATCTCCACCCCCAAACTCTTTTTTTATTGCCATCAAAAATTTCCCCACTGACTTGTATTCTATTACTTCTTCCTCCAAATCTTCCAACATGTTCTCCTTCTAGATATCTGCTGATCCTCCTTGTACAAAGAACAACACCTATTGAACTTGCTCTTCTACCATTGCTTCTAACATTTTTGCCTTAATGTACAGCTTGCAAGCTGTAATAAATACTGATACTTTCCCTGTCTCTCCATTAGATACTAGTGGCTTGACTATCTCTTTATGTGCTCCTTTTCCTCTTCTTCTTTCTCCTCCTACTCTTCCTGCCAATAATGCTTGTATCTGGGCCTGCATAGCCACCAGTTACTCCTGCTGTTGTAAAATGATTGCATATAAGTCATGTTGACTTATGCTGAAAGTTGATGGTGGTGGTGGTGTGGTTAGGGGAAGAGTAGAACCTATGCTGGTCTTGCTCTCAGACTTGTACTCTGTTGACAAAATCTCAGTATGTGATAGCAGGCACTCTTCTTGTCCTGCCTACATGTTCTACTGACTACTTCATCCTATCTACTAATTTGTATCAATTTTGGTCTAAGAAGACCATTCTATTCTAAACAGTATTTTAGGAATAGCTGTTATTTCTCTGTATAGACAAGTCACAAGTGGACTTGTAGCACAAGATTGATCCTTGAAAGATACAGAACATGTCCACAAAATGTGTTATGTTCAATATGTATCAGTGGGCTTTGGTACACACAAATAAATGACTAGACTTCTCCTATCTAGCTAGTCTACCTCTTATGCCTAGAGCTAGCAACCTTCTTGACTTTGGGTGTATTACCTGCAGTCAAGGATGAAAAGAAAATAAGGGAGAAAGAGCTTAGTGTTGAGCAGTTTTGGAATATGGTATCAAGTTCTAGTGTTATGACTTAAGTCTCTTAGAGTGAAGACAAAAGATAACTTTTGTATTGGAGTACACAAGAGAACTCAATAGAGTTTCTTCTACAAGTTAGTCTACCTTATATACCTTTTTATCATGGTCTATGCTAAGCTATTCCTAACCTACTCTAAAGGCCATGTAGTAATCATAAGGCTAACATACAGTTACCATGTTCAATGATGTCATTCTGTTCTAGAAGCTTTTATACTCTTCTCTCCATCACCTGATCTGTAACTGTGTCATGTATATGTGATGGTGTCACACTTTTGTCTTTTTCATCCTTTTTTTATATAAAATAAAATAAAATAAAAGTAAAATAAAATAAAAGTAAAATAAAATAAAAATAAAATAAAATCCAAGTTCATTATTCTCAACTCTGACATCAACTGAGTAGCTGAATTTTCCTAGTTCTATTTAGGAGCTCTTAGCTTATATAAGCAGTTAACTTTCATATTATTAATTTTAGATTAGTATCTCCTGTTTTAGGTTGTAGCAATCTAATAGAATAGGTAAATGTAAGAGAACTGTCTTTTCTATATCTTAAGTTATATCTATATTCTTATTTGCTATCTATTATCCTATTAATTACAAGCTATCTATATTTATCATTTCTTTTGTCATTGTTATATGCTAAGTCCAATACTAAAAATAGCTTCTATAGCATTGTTATTTCATTCACATACCTGTTTAAAATCTACCTTTTATAGCAGTGTTACTTCTCTATACTTAATCTATTTTTCATAGTATCACAAATTTTATTCAGCTTGTATCTCTACAGCCAGTAGACCAATTTTCACAAAATAAGTTGTACTAGAAAGCCTCAAATGAGGGCTATTTGCTTATATATGGGATGTATAAAAGTAATAACAAACAACTGAGATATCAGGCCATTACTAACTGTAAAAGATTTGTTGGCTAATATTTTATGAATGGCTGGATGGATTCCCACAATTAAACTTACATTGGAAAGTGCTTACCAAACTGATTCCAATTATATATGGTATATCTCATAGAAATAAGTATTCATTGAGATACAAGCATATCAATGTAGTAATACAATTAGTTATCTTTTAAAATTAGTTTGACATCTACTATGATAGATGATAACTTCTATTAGATATGAGTTTTGATCATATAATAGAAACAACTTGCACATAGACCATCACTCTTTTGTATATACTTCTGTATCTAAGAATTAGACCTCAGACCTAACAATATTAGTTTTCATTAATTATCATCAATTATTATTCCTCATTATCATTGACATCTGTATTGATCTTAATCATCATTGTCATTATTATTGAACTTCTGAATTACTTCTGAACCTCTGAGAGTACATCCATGTCAAGATTACAAGAAGTAAACTTAGTTTTTTATTATTTTCTTTTGGTATTTTCATTTTAATTTCAATTTAATTTTTTATTTTTTATTTATAGAACTTAGGGTTAGGGTTAATGGTCACAGATTATGAGATATAGGAAAAGAGATAGAAGATTCTAGAAGAGGTAATGTCATACAACATGTATATTATATATTAGCCTCATGCCTAACATATGGTCATTTAGGGTAGGGTGTACAGTAGTTAGCACAGACCATCTAAATAGGTATATAAAGTAGACTACTTTGTAAAGGGCTCTCTATCAAATTCTCTTATGTTAACCCAATACAAGGAATAACCTATGATATTATAACTTAAACCTCAAAGTATTGAGATAAAAGAAGAATCTTATATACAAGAGAGCTTAATGGAGTTCCTAGTATAATGTATATTAGTGTTAATATAAGAGAACTCAATAGAGTTCCAAGTACAAAGTGTTTATCTTATATATACTAGGCTAATGGTCTGTACTATGCTAAACCTAGCCTACCCTAAAGAGTATATATTATCTATAAGATTAATGATGTATATGTGACATTATACTAATATCTAATTCTAAGTCTAAAATAAGAAAATAAAAATGAGAATAAAATAGAGTTTACAGTCTTCAAGTCTGACAATATTATTATTCCAGAATCTTCTATATCCTTTCATATAGATGTGATTATATAACTGACTTATGATAACTGTTACATCTTATCATGATATAATATTATACTATAATTCTAACCCTAAGTCTCAAATAATAAAATAAAAATAAAAACAAAGTCTATTATTTTCAACTTTAACATATAAAATCTACAATAACAAGAAACTATTGGCAATTGTTGAAGCATTTTCAAAAGTGATGTCAGAATGGAACTTGATTTGAGTAAATATCTACAATTAGTTATATAAGAAGTGATTGGATCAAGTATGGAAAATTATCTAACTATATATTGGCAACATGATCTCTGATGACAATCCTAGTTTCAACTTATATGTTATGTTTAGTTTTTGTTATATAGTTGTAATTTTAGATGATGAGGTACCAGAGAGAAGTGAGGTGTTAGAAGATTTCTAGTTAGATCTTTGTTAAATCTTAGTCAGAGAAGTAAAAGATAGTTCTTAGTTAATTTCCAAACTAAAGGCTATAGAGTATCTACTTAGTCTGAAATACTCAGTCTGTAGTTAGAACTATGGCTAGGGAATATTCATGTAAGAGATAATTAAAGAGATGTTATAGAGACAGTTTCTAGGATATAGGATAACTGGAAGTTTAAGTGATGAGTTACTAAGAGATAAAATATAAGAGACTAATTCATATACAAATAATCATGGATATGGGAGTACATTTAGATATGATAAGAGTTCTAATCAGAAGCTAGGGACTGGATATCTCAGATATCTCAAAAGTTGGTCTATGATAAGCATTAAAAAAATAAAAACAATACTTGTTAGATATCAGAGAAAATACAAAGTCTGAACAGATCACAAAAATCTTAATTATTTCAAGAAGCCACATGAATTCAATTGTTAAGAAGTAGGATAGTATACCAGATTATAAGATTACAATTTCATGCTGTGCTATATTTCAGAAAAGACAAATACAAGACTAGACATTTTATATAAGAAATATCAAGTTAATATCAAAGAAGACAACAAGGATACAAATATACTTAAAGATAAACTATAGAAAAGACATCAAACAACTGAAGCAGAAATAGTCACATTAAAATAGTTATATTCACAAAAAACCAACTAGTAGAAGAAACTACACTACTAGAAGACATGCAAAAAGTAGATAGACAACCATGGTAAGATCAACAAGTGATATTTATGGATGAAAAATCTATGTTTCCAACCACAAGAGATACAAGAACAAATTCTTCAAGAAAATCACAACCTAGCAAATATAGAATATTTAAGACAACAAAGGATACTTAAACTTATTAAAAGAAACTGTTGGTGACCAGAAATACAAAATAATATCAAATAATACATATAAGAGTGCTAGAAACATCAATAGAAAAAAGTACAGTACATAAATAAAGCTAGAGAAATTCATCTATTGGAAATATCTTAAGAACTTTGATAAGAGATTAGTATTGATATTACAGGACTACCTTAGAAATCTTGCCAGGAAAGTATATAACAAAAATGTTGTATAGATAGAATAATAGTTTAAGGAAGTTTGAAATGGAATATTTCAAAACCCAAAAAAAAATCCTGTCCAAGTTGTAGTCTGAAACATAATTCAAGATTTGGAGAAATAGACTTCTACTTCTGCCAATTTCTTTTTAACTTCTTCAAATATTCTTCTTAGACCTTCCTATTGTTCCATCTATATAACATTTTTGCTATATACCTTTCTAAAAACTTTTTCCTTCTGAAGTTTCTTTATTCTATCTTATTTAATTTTTCCTGCCTCCTAGTCTTTATATTTGTCCTTCTCTAAAATTCTGTTACTTGTTAGAGTGATTAGATAAAAATACATAGTTTTACAGAGTTCATACTCTAGGAAGAATCTAAGTCTTCATTTCTCACTACTGTTGTAGCAACTACTAGACACAAAGTTTAATGATAACACAAGTAGTAAAGCTTTCAGTTAAGTAATTAAGTGGGGAAAATCATAAGAGAATTCAACAATGAGCCTTTGCTAAATTAGAGTTCTATTTATACTGTTACATATTGGTCTGTATTACTACCCTATGTCTACCTCATGTCTTACTCAAGGCTACCATGTTGCATTTATATGCTTTGACATTATCTTCTAGATTCTTCTCATATATTTCAGGCCTATAACATCATATCATGTGATTGCAATGTTACATGTCTCTTCATTGTCAATAAAAAGGAAAAAGAAATTTAAAAGAAAAGAAATATAAAATTAAGAAAAATAGATAAAAGAAAAAGAAAAATGTTAGTGTTCAAAATGTTTTATAACAACTACATATTATAGGGTTAGGGTTAGGGTTAGGGTTAGGGTTAGGGTTAGGGTTAGGGTTAGGGTTAGGGTTAGGGTTAGGGTTAGGGTTA
>Ga0157358_1000873_pt1 | contig 12952 bp, 4 predicted proteins | sample AttcapACBM2_FD_111484 | JGI IMG/M metagenome (GOLD analysis project Ga0157358, IMG submission 111484) | Fungus gardens microbial communities from leaf cutter ant in Botucatu, State of São Paulo, Brazil - Atta capiguara ACBM2 | ecosystem: Host-associated > Fungi > Mycelium > Unclassified ...
GTGTCTGAGGGCTAGACCTTAGACTTAACAACGTCAATTATTCTTGTTGATACTACTCATCATTATCTCCTTATACTGAACCTCTAAAACACCACTAAGTTCAAGTATCACAACCAGTGAGTAGCTTATTTGTGATACCCACCAGATATGAGTGTTATGGAATGCTTTGGACACTAACAATTTTTTTTTCTTTTATCTAATGTTTCTGATTTTATATTAATTTTGTTTTTTTTTCTTTTTGATTTTGGATAATGAAGAGGCACATGACATTGCAGTCACATGACATGTCACATGATGTGACATTATAGGCCTAGAACATAGTAGAAGAATCTAGAAGATGATGTCAGGGCACATAGATGCAATATGGTAGCCTTGAGTAGAACATAAGGCAGACATGAGGATAAAGCATGGACATAAGGGCAGGTGTAATTATTAGTAGCACGGACCATCAGGTAATAATATAAATAGGGTAGCAATACAGTGGGGACTTCTTGTTGAGTTCTCTTGTAATTCCTACTTAATATCCTATTGAGAGATTTACTGCCTTGTGTGATTATTGGTCTTTGTGACTAGTGGTTGCCACAACAATGAGTTTTGATCATGTGATGAAAACAGCTTGTGTACAGACCATTACTATCTTGTATAAATACTTCTATATCTGAGAATTAGATCTTAGACTTAACAACATCAATCTTCATCATTTATCTCTAAGAATGTATTTAAGGTTTAGATATCACAAACAAGTGAGTAGTTTATTTTGTGATACTCTTACTTAAGCTTTTGTCTGAGTTGAAATATGAGCCAAACTTAGAATTGTAACAAAGCTAAATACACAGACCTCTGTACTATTATTACTAAGTTTAGAAGAAGTCTTTACTCTACAATCTAAAGTTAAATTACAACACTACTAGTAGGATACTCTAAAGATACTGATCCTTCTATTTTGAAGCTGCATGCCACATAGACCAAGCATAGCAAGCCAATAATCTCAGAATTCACTAAAGTAAACTTAGCTATTTTTTCTTTTCTCTTTTATTTTTCACTTTTTTCTTTAGTTTTCTTCTTTTTCTTTTATAGACTTGAATAAGGGTATAATGTGACTGTTACAGATGTTACACATGTCACAGTCATGTGACCTAATAAACATTGTAAAACCTTCTAAAAGAACTTTGTCATTACTTTAGAGTAGGTTAATATATACTAACAAACTAGAGTATATAAAGTAGACTACCTTGTATTAGAAACTCTATTGAGCTCTCAATGCTTTTTTCTCTAACACTTGAGGATTAAGTCATAACAAGTGAAGTTTTTCAGTTTAATCAATGAACAATCTCTATTTCTTTTATAAGAGTAGCTATCACTACAGTACTAGTCTTGGCTTCTTCAGATACTATAGCTCTATTTGTTAAAAGGTAATTTATACTTGTTAGGTAAATCTGTGGATATCATATAAAAGATAAGAAATGGATGGGACACTTATTTAGAAATAGGCTAAGTAATTCAGAATAAGAATGTGATATAAAGATAATCTTGGCTTCAACTTGTATGTAATGTTATATCTAATTTGTTTGTTATATAGTTGTAATTTTGAAGAGATAAAAGAGATAAAGATTTTAAATAGAATAAATATAGCACTTAATTCAAGTTGATTATCAAATTGGGAATCATACATTATATCTACTAGTCTTAAAATATATAAGTGTTGATTTTTAGGAATAAGAGAACTAAGTTATATTCTGAATTTGTTGGTTATTGAGAAAGTTGTTATTAGAAAATCTATAGAATTGTTATAGAATAAAGAAAACTTAGATTAATGATTGGAATACAGAGGTAATCTATACTGAAAGAGAATACTTAAGTCAGATATATGTTAGTCATTGTCTGATATAGTATTACATACTATCTAACATCCATACTTTTCCCACCCTTTTCTAATTTATAGAGTCTGAATGACAACTCTTATAAAGTCCAACAACCTAGAGTAAGTGTAGCAGTAGAGCATTATTAGATTATTACTTCTGTATTTAAGAATATTAGCTACCATATACTCTTTCTTAGTCTGACAATTAACTTGAAGTTTATGCCACACTTATCTTAACCTTCTTCCAAAAACTCCCAATCTTCAAAAATACAGTCATATAATACATAGGCTAGACTGTTATAAGACAAATGTGTGGACAGATTTTAGAGTTAGGGTTAGGACAGAGATAAGATATAGAATAGTAGTATTATTATTAGTCTATGACAAGAGAGAGAGGGCATGTGACTTCCAGTCACATGACATGATGTCATAAGGCTAGAAGAGTCTAGAGAGAGTCTAGGGTTAGGATGACATCAAGGGACATGGGTTCCTCATGGTATACACATGGTACATGCATATATAATGGAGATTAAAGAGTATGATGTCAGGGCACATGGACATGGTATGGTAGCCTTGAGAAAGATGCATGGTAGATGAGTAATGGCTATAAGGACAGGGTATAAACATTAGGGTAGGACAATGCACAGTTATAGTACAGACCATAGGACTTTATATAAATAGTAGATAGAATACTGTTGTGGTTCCCTGTTGAGTTCTCTTGTGAATACACAACTTGTGTTCCCTACTAGATATCCCTACTGAGAGATTTACTTATAGTGCTGCTATTGGACTTTGTGTCTAGTAGTTGCTACAACATAGACATAATATTATCTGTTAAAGCTATGACCAATTATCTATATAAGATTACTTCTAATCTCTACTCTACAGTTGCTAAGTCCAGTTTCTATTTTCTATCTTCTATACTATATTCACAGATACCTTTGGCAAATGTGAATTGTCTCTAATATACAAATAGTAAATGTTGCTAGTTTATTATATGACAGTATTTTCTCTCTTTAATATTAAGCTCTCAAAGTTCTAACTATTGAAAAAAGTAGCAGGAATTTAGAGTGATATAAAAATATTTAGTAATGTAGAATGAGACTGAGGTGTATAAAAAAACTATATGAAAATAAATAAGTATGCAATACTTAAGGTATAAATATATCCAAAATAATTGAGAATAAATAGAAAACACAATATGTCTACTTAATAAGAAGTATTCATATAAGATCTACAACAAAAATAATGAAAACTTAATTTGAGAAAAGGCTTTTGTAAAACTATTAGCAAGCTACTAATCAATAAGAATACATGAATTAGCAATATCTCCAGACTTTTTTTAATCACAAAAAAATTTGTATTTTATATCAATATGTTTAGTACAATTATTGATATTTTCAATTGTGATAATAGTAATGACAAATTAGTTGTCAAATTAAAGAAAATGAGAGCTATAATTGGAAAATGAAGAGAATCAAAGAAATTTCAAAGCCAGAAAGCTTCCTAACATTCTGTAGTTGTAATTATCATAGTATGCTTGAACCCTTGTATTTTATTTTGATTTTATTTTTTTATTTCATCAATTTATTACATGGTATATACAGACAGTCTATAGTAGCTGCTTTATAACTACATACATACAAAAGCAAACAACATGAAGCAAGAAAAATAAAATAAAAAATAAAAAATAAATAAAACTATTTAAGAAAAGCAAATACAATTCAATCAAGTAATACTTTCTCTGAAAGAGAAAGCATTGTTGTTCAACTCCAGAAAGAAGGTGAAATGAGCTATTGTGTCCCATCTCAGATTCCAGTAATTGTTAAACCTTCTATATTCATAGAAAATGTGTTATCTTGTTTCAATTAGATATTGTTCATATGGATACTTCAATTCTTCTTGTAGAAAGAATCTAAGATGATACTCTCCTATGGAAGTATGATTGATGATAGCTCTTGAGGCTCTAGCACATAATAAATTGGAATAACTAAAGAATAACAGCCATGGTTCTTTCTTGAAATAAGAGGGTTCAATAGGTTTTAAACATATTTTTTCTTTTTGTTGAACTCTTATAAAGACTTATAGGAAAAGATGAGTACAAGATTGGATTTCTTTATCTCTTTGTCAACTATATCATAGAGAGTCTATTTATCATGACTTAGACGATCCCAAAATTCAATAGAATTACTTTGATCTCTTTTAAAGAATTCTCTGAGTTTTCTAAAAATTGCAAACAACTGAATTTGATAGGAATAAACCAACAAATTGAAAATATACTTTGTAGCATGTATTGAGTCTTTGATAATAATAATGCAATTAATGTTGACTAGTTGTGTAGCTTGATTAATACCATACCTAATAACAAAAAGTTCAGCCTCAGTGAAAGTAACATTAACCACATGATAAAGAGTCTTGATGATAAGACTATTGTAGACATGAATATGAGCAATCAAAGTAGCTACTTTATTTTTGATGCTCACATCTAATACAATAACAGCCATTCTTGAATTAGCTGACATTTGGAGTATGAGTTCATTGAGTTTGCAAATATATGCTATTCTATCTTTTTCACTTTTTCTATTTGTAGAATGAAAAGAAAAATGACTAGGAAAAATATCAATTAGTCTGTTTCTATCAGACACAGTTCACACTGGGGTAGAAGTCCACTTTGTGGACTCAGAAATATGCAGAATTATGGAATAACCTTGGCTTCAGCTTATATGCTATGCTGTTTATTTGCTATATGGTTGCAACTTCAGATGGAAGGAAAAAGTCTGAGAGGAAAGTGAGTGCTAATTGGTATATTGCTATTGAATACTGGAGATTGAGTTCAATAAGAGTTATCTTTGTTGATTATTAGACTAGCAAATTACAATGTAACTAATAGTCTTATATACAAGGATATACTATAGGAGATGTTTGGGTTTCAGTGGTATAGCCTTTATTACTCTGAGTGGAGGTTTCAGTAGTAGAACACTGACAGAAGTATGACTCTGCCATGGAAGACTAAGTCAGATTGTTGTATCACTGTTATGAAAGTATATTGCAAAGAAGATGAGCTTTTAGATTAGATGTTGATAAGACAGTATCACTGTATGGATGTATTTTCTAGTTGGATAGACTTAACATATAATAGTCTTTAGGAGAGAATTCAAAACTAAAAGGATTAAATGAAGAAAAGACTCTAATAAATGGTAAGTGCTATTGTTATCTGAATGTCTTGATTCCAACATTGACTTCATAATGTGATTTAATGGTAGAGATTGCATTCTAAGTTGGAATCTACTCCTGAGTTTTTGTAAGTGCAGATGTATTGGGATGAAACCTGTGATAGTTTCAATACCAAATGTCAGAAAGGTATAGAAGGCTCCTAGTATTTATGTAGCAGCTCTTTGTTGTATTTTCCTAAGTTTTTTAAGAAGATACACCAATGGAGCTTTGTTGTAGAACCATAGCTAAAAGCTGTAAAGTGTAATTGAAAGAATGCAAGTTCTGTACAAAAGATGTTTTTGAGTGAGGATAAGTCACTGTGATGAGTTTTCCAGTATTTTCATACATTTAATAGTTGATATCACTTTTTTGGTGTAAAAGTTAACATGTTGTTGGAAGGTCAACTTTCTATTAAAAAAGAATCCCAGATAATGCCATATTTCCTTGGGATAAAGAATAGGACCTTTTAAAGTAGAAAGATCAAGTGGAGAAGGGTTGAAGACTTCATATGACCTAGAAAAATGGAAAACTTCTGTTTTCCCATGTTCAATGACAAGACCAAATTGTTTGAAAAGAGAGGACATAATATAATAACTACAAAAGAGATGAGAGTTTGAAACAACCAAAGATTTGTTCTGAGAAATAAACAGTCCATCATTTACAAATGAGATAATAGAAATCAGAATTTTTAGGTTTTTTAATCTTTTTTCAAAAATATAAAAAATAGGAGAAAGATATAAGGCAGATAAAATAGGGGATAAAGCTGAACCCTATCCAATACCAATGTTAATATTGAAGAAAGAAGAAAAACTGTTTCAAAGATACTTTGTCTTTTTACCTACTAGATAATCATAAAAGAATAAAGAGATCTTGGAATCAAAACTAGCTTTGTTCAAAATCAGTGAGAGTAATTGATTGTTTAGCAATGGAAAGAACTGAGTGATGTCAAAAGCTAATGTGCTAGTAGAGAGGTTTTTGACCTATCCTACACAAATAAAGTAGGTTAATGTAATACTTGCATCCACAATAGATTATTGTTTTAATCCATCTAATTGACACAGGTGAATAAAATTCTTTGAAATCAATTGGAATTGCAGTCTTTTACTAATGACTTTCTTGATGAGCTTACTAAGCATATTGAATAACATAATAGGTCTGAATGCTTTCAGAGAGTCATAAGATGCCTTGTTGGGCTTAGGAACGATGATAGATAACAACATTTTAAAGTGTGATAGCCAATGACCTAAATTGATATATATATTGGTGAAATTTTTGAGACATGAGATATTATTGATGATAATCTTAAGGTGTTTCCAAGACAATTTGTCAAGTCTGGAAGCTGATGAATTATTGCACTTAGCAATTGAACTTCTAAACTTGTCTTCCAAGAAAGATGTTCATTTTATGATAGGTTTGTTTGGAATTTCTTCTAACAAACCCAGATTGATACAACAATTTTGCACTGAATTAAAAAATGAATAAAGAGCTTGCCATAGATCTTTGAGTTCAAGACAAGAACAACCATTATGTTAAATAGCTTTAATAGCTGGTAGTTTACACTTTTTAACCCAATTTATGAGTTCTCAAGAACCACAATTTTTGACCACAATTTCTTGAATTTTGGTATCAAAAAATTCATGTTTAGTCTTTTTGACAATGCTTCTGAATTTTTTCTAATCTTCAACTTGTTTTGAGGCTTAATACCTCTCAAGTCTTCTATTATACTCTTTATTCCACTATAATTTAGAGTTTTTTGTGATATTAACCATTTTTGAATTCTTGAACCAAGTTTTGTTCATATTGTTAGTGAATTTATTTATGATTTATTTGAGAACTTCTTTGCTTGTAATGTAAGCCATATTTAGTCCTTTGATAGCTTCAATTAGTTTAGCAATTCTTGATGATTTGGTTTGAATATATTCATCAACTATTGTGATGTTGACAGTGAGTAGAGTATGGTCAGACAAAAGTTTCCATTCTGGGTAGATAGTATAATTGTCAAGTTTTGATAAGTTCAGTTGAAGGAACAATAGGTTAATAATCAAGTTTGAGTCTTCTTGGTAATCTAAGTATCTAATAGGAATGTGATTAGTAGATTTGGATATATATAAATTCATAGATTTTGCAATGTCAGTGAGAAGATCATTATGAATGGAATAGTGCAGAAAAGAAAAGTCCTAACTATTGTCTCTAATGTTAAAATCCCCTGTCATAACTAAAATGTTATTGATATTAGCTTCAGTATCTTTTAGATACTTCAAAGCTGTTTGTGATGAATCAGAGTAAACATCAACCAAAAATTAAATGGAGCCATTGTTAAAGAAATAGATGCAAGAAATATCCCTATGATTGAAAATGTCTTTTCTAAAAGAAAAACAAAGTTGCAAAAGTCTGATATTTATGTATAATATGACTTTAAGAGAGTTGTGATCACTTGAGGAATTCCTAGAAAATGTAATCCAGTTAGGATGGTTTGAAACCCCTACTAATTGTTCTCTATCATCATTTGATGAACTTGAAATGGAATGAATAAGAGACTATAGTAGTTCTTGAATGAAAATTACATCAAATTCTTTTTGTGCTTCTAAAATAGTGTTAATAAGCAATTTATTCTTATGAATATTTTATGAAAATATTCTGATGTTGTTGATGATCATGCTTGACTGCTACTCACAGTTGAGCAAATTGATTAATTTTTGATGTTCTGAAGTTTTTTGTATTTTTTTTGAGTACTACTCCCTATGGAAACAGTGTTTCCAGAAAGAACATGTGTTCAAATTGGCTTAGTGTTCACCTTTGCAATTCAGACACTTGAATGAGTGAGGGCATAGTTTGCTCTGCTTCATCTTGAGTCTTGGTAGATTAGTTTTGAAATTTGCCTTGTAACACCATGTGAATTGACAGTGATGTTCTGTTTTATACAGACTATTGCACTTAACACATTTTGATTCTTAGGCTTTACAAGAGAAGGTCACATGCCCCATTTCCAACAATTCTTGCACTGAGGTATCCTTGAATTCATATTTGTACCTCAAATAGTTGCAATGTGATTTTCTATATTGGAACACCTGTTAATTAGCTCTTTCACCTTACTACCACTTTAGATATCTCATATGTCCAACCAGATGATAGCTATGTCTAACTTAAGAGAAACTTTGATAATACAAGATTTTAAAGCAACCATAATGTTGTTGAAGATGTGATTACTTTCAAATAGAATCGTGGTAAACAGGGAATTTATCAGAGTCAATATGATTGGTGTTTTTAATGTATTTTTCTAGTCTAGAGATCAAGAGAACATACAACTTTGTTAGTTACAATGGTAATGCCAGCTTGATCCATACAAACAAAATCTGCCAAGATGTCTTATGTTGTGGCAACCACTTATCACAATGACAAATGACCGTACAAGACAGTAAATCTCTTAGAATGGGATATTAAGTGGGGAATTCACAAGAGAACTCGACAAGGAACCTCTTCTTAATTAGAGTCCTATTTATACAAAGTCTTCATGGTCCGTGCTACTAATAATTAACCCTGCTCTTATATCCATGCTCCTTCCTCATGTTTGCCTCAAGGTCACTATGTTGTATATATGTGCCCTGATGTCATCTTCTAGATCCTTCTACCACCTTCTAGGCCTATGACATCACATCATGTGACATGTCATGTGACTTCAGTGTCATGTGCCTCTTCATCATCCAAAAAGAAAAGAAAAGAAAAACAAAATTCCTATAAAGTCAGAAAATAAAAGAAAAAGAAAATAAAAATTGTCCATGTCCAAAGCGTCTCATAACATCTTACTGTCATTATTTATAGGAATAATAACTTGTTTCTTAGACAGTCCTTTTGTTATCATGTTTAGTTTTGGTTTCAGCTTATTATCTCCATTGATAATCTTATGAATGTTGTCAATTTTGTCAGCTAGTAATTCCAGGAATGTTTTCTTGATTTTGAGGATTTTGCTTATTTTAGATAACAATGCTTGAGCATATGATTTCCTAGTTTCTTTCTTTTCTATTAGTTTGGTTTCTTGCTTAAAGAATTTGGAAATCTCCATGACTTCTTTGTGAGATTTCTCAGGAATCAGCAGAGGCAATTTCACAAAACTTGTAGGTTTATCAGTTGATTTGTTCTTGTTGAAAGAAGTTCTTGATTCTTGTAATATTGAAGTAAATTTCAAAGTGATATATTGTCTGAAAGTTCTGTTTTCTCAGTGATAAGTGAATCCCAAACTGATTTGTAGATTGACAAGATGAAGTTCTATGCCACTTTATCTATGCTGTTTAGATCTAGAATGTTGTTAGTCTTGCTGTGATTAATACTCTTATTTTTGATATATTTGGTCATATATTGAAAAGACTCTTTGATGTTCTTAGAGTCAGACAGAAGATATTCTAATGGGCCATGTAACAAGATAGAATGAGAACTGCCATTCCAGAAATCTTACTCAGTTGCCTAGTTAACATTGTAAGGTAACTGAATATCAAAGACCTCCTATAAAAGATATATTAGTATTAGCATTGATAGCATTTTTACCTTGTGGTTTAGATGTGTTGGTAAAGGCCAGTGCCTTACTGTTAGTATGTTGTGCCCCCTGCTAGGAGCTAATGTCAGTTATCTTTCTGACCAAATTACATACCTAACTATTGTTCAAGGTATAGAATAGTTGGAAACTGTTTATAGACTCCTGAACATCCTTGTCCAGGAGATTATCCTGAATTTTCATCCTTTCAGAGTATGAAATAGATAATGAGATCAAGTAAGTTAAAGATTCCCTGGAGCTGAATTTGCTAGAGAAAGCTAACCTTTCTCTGATAATATTAGTATCAATATTCATGTCTATATCTATTGTGGATGGTAATTGAGCCATTGGTGAAGATTATAAAGCAGTAAATGAAGTGGAAATCAATTTAATTCTCTTATAGGTACTACCATACAAGATAGTAGTAAGAGAGAAAGAAACAATGATATTTTATTTTCCTTTTTTAAATTTATTTTCTTTGATTTGATTTTTCTTTTTCTTTTCTTTTCTTTTTCCTTTATTTCTTGGACAATGAAGAGGTATATAACTACAGTCACATGATGTATCACATAACATAATATCATAAGCTTAGAATCTGGGAGAAGGGCTGGAAGAATAATATCAAAATATATATCAATAGTATGTTCATCTCATAGTATACACATTGTATACTCATAGAGGATGCATGAGCATTAGGGTAGGATTATTCATTGTTAGCACAGACCATGTGTACTTATATAAATAGTGTAGAAATATATCAGAGACTTCTTGTCAAGTTCTCTTGTGATTCCTATAAGATACTTTTTATTGAGTTTATCTTGGTGATATCATTGATCTTTGTGACTAGTGGTTGCTACAACAGTAATAATAAACTTAGTCTCAGTTAAGAAAGTAAAGACACAGGCTTATTTATGTGAAATCCAGAAAATAGTACTACTAGCAAGATAAGATACAAAACCAGTAATAGACTTATGATTATTATAATCTCTAGCATAATTAGAGTCTGAATAGACCACTGGTTTATCTAATGCTATAACTTAGGTCTCATGTTACAATTAAAGACTCAGAGTTAAGTCAATAAAGGAATCTTATATCAGGTTAACATAAGAAAACTTGACAGAGTTTCAAGTACAAACTGTCTATCTTATATATACTGGGCTGATGGTCTGTGTTAAACTAAACCTAGCCTACTCTAAAGAGCATGTATACTACATGCTAACAACATGTAGTATAATATTATTATTTTAGAATCTTTTATGACTTTCTGTATAATATGTGATTGTGTGACTATAATTTGTGACTGTGATATGTGACAGTTTGTGACATAACACTTATTCTAACCTAAGGTAAAAATTGGAAAATAAATGGAAAATAAAATAAATAAAATTTATTATCTTCAACTCTAATATCTCAATAATAAGATAAAAGCATATACTTGTATTAAGTAATATAAGAGAACTTAGTAGAATTCTTAAGTACAAAGTATCTATCTTATATATGCTGGGCCAATGGTCTATACTATACTAAACCTAGCCTACTCTAAAAAATGTGTCATCTATAAAGTAAGTATATGTATAATAATATTATTACTCTAAAACCTTTTATATCCTTCCATTGTGTCATGTAATTGAGTGACTGTGACTGTGACATATGCAACTTCCCTGTGACAGGTGTGACAATCACATATAATGTCATATTATACTCTTTGCCTAAGTCCAAAATAAAGAAAAGTAGAAATAAAAATAAAAAAATAAAAATTAGTCAATAAAAATAAAAGAGAAAAAAATAAAATAAAACCAAGTTCATCATTCACAACTCTGACATCTGGTCCTTTCTCAGCCTAATAAACAAGCTTATAATTGGATGTATCACATAAGTAGTAAAGAATATGTTTAATAGTATTGAAATATATCTCATCAGATATAGTAACATGACAAGCTACAGTACCCACTACACATGAGATGTCTGGACAAGTGCATATACTAGTATATGAGCAATCCAATAAGTTGATGATAATTGGTAATATTAACTTCAGGCTTTTTGAGAATAGGAAGTATAAGACTACTTTTTATAGGAGTTTTCACTGAATAGCAGTTAACCATACTATGACATTTGAGGATGTTCTCAATATACTGTAACTGTAAAAGAGTTACTTTCTTGTGGTTTTTACTCTAAGTCACTTCTATTTGAAGAATCTACTTTTTGTAGTACTAAGATTCTTCATATCAAAGTAAAAGCTAAGTTCAAATTTGATGTGATTGATAGTGAATAGATTAAAACAGCACTACTACCCAAGATATTTGACACATTCAATGTAGATAGAACCAGAAGTAGAAATCACAAAGTAACTCAGTTTGCACTATTGAAACTAGAAAATATTAACATGGTAGTAATAGATCTAAATGGTACTGATATATTCTTAGGACATGACTGGTTGATAAAGCATATTCCAAAAGTTAATTAGAACAAAGAGACAATATGGTTTACAAGATATCTAAAGAAATACAAGATACAACACTAGAATATTTTGTTCAAATATAAGACTAGAAGAATTACACCAATAGAAGAAACAGATAAAGGATACCAGAAAAATAGAAAATAAACTGAATCCAACAAACACTAAAGATCTACCAGAGTACATTTGATTTTTTACTCATCTATTCAACAAGAAAAAATTTGAGAAGCTACTAAAAGACAAGAATGGGATTCATAAAATCAACTTATTAGACATATCTAAAGAGCTAAATACCAAGGCCTTTATAATGACTAGTGTCAAGATTAGCTGAGAAAAGGAGAAAGTTGTCAACATATACAATGATAATAATGAGTGAGCCATTATCATTCTTGATACAAACATTATGATCAGATACACTACAAGTGAAGATACACTACAAGTGAAATCTAAAGACTTGTATTATAAGTATATAGTCTGTACTAATAATAAATAACTCTATTAAGCATAGTATGACTAAAATAATAGTACTAAGTAGTTGCTGAGTCTGGAGAATTATTTGTAAAAAGCAAGAAGTACAAATTTAGAAGTGATAGAGTTAACAAAGTTATAGTACAACTCAAAGATCTTAGAGTTAATCAATAAATAAAACCTTATGTTAAGATTAACACAAGAAAACTTAATAAAGAACTCTGTACAGTATTGTCTATCTTATATACCTAAGACTACTGGTCTGTGCTCTACTACTTTAGCCTACCCTAAATAACTATGCATCTACCTTAAATATTATGAAACAAAGAAGTGTGGGAAAATATTTACTTATATATTAGTAGAAGAACATTATTTTATTAGTCTATGGCAAGAGAGAGAAGGCACATGACCTGGAAGTCACATGACATTA
>Ga0157358_1000874_pt1 | contig 12943 bp, 14 predicted proteins | sample AttcapACBM2_FD_111484 | JGI IMG/M metagenome (GOLD analysis project Ga0157358, IMG submission 111484) | Fungus gardens microbial communities from leaf cutter ant in Botucatu, State of São Paulo, Brazil - Atta capiguara ACBM2 | ecosystem: Host-associated > Fungi > Mycelium > Unclassified ...
AAAATCAAAAGAAAAGAAATATTAAATTGAGAAAAATAGATAAAAAGAAAAGAAAAATACTAGTGTCCAAGTGCATTATAACAGTACTCTTTCTCTTTTTCAAATCTTCATTCTCAAAATTTCTATTATTCCATCCAAACAAAATCCTTGCTATATACTTCTCTAGTAATTCACTTCTCTTGAACTTCTCTGCTTCTGGATTCAATGGTATCTCTATCTTCCTCTCCTTTTCTTTTGCCTTTCTTTTCTCTACTTGTTGTACTTCTTTCTCCTTAATTTTCTTCTTAAACTCCTCTACTAATTCCATTGCATTTTTTAAGTTTTCTAACCCCTCCCAAGTATATTTCTTTCCCATATATTCTTTTCATCACATTAAATACTTCAGCTTTCCTCTTTGTTCCCATCTGTCCAAAATTTTCTCTATCTTATACTCCCTTTCTACTAGAGGAGTGTCAGGCATGATTCACACCAGGGGTGCAAGTTCACAAAGTGGACTTGGAGATGTGCAGACTTGTGGAATGACCTTGGCTTCAGCTTATGTGCTATACTGTCTGTCTGCCACATAGTCATGACTTTAGATAGAAGAAAGAAGTCTGAAATGAGAGTGAGTGCTAATTGGTGTATTGCCATTGAACACTGAGGATTGAGTTCAATAAGAGTTTATCTTCATCAATTATCAGACTAGTGAATTACAATGTAACTACTAGTCTTATATACAAGTACTGACTATTATTATATTCCAAACTCGGAAACACATCCAAGACATGTTTGACTTCAATACAACATCAAATCCCCACAGTTATTTGGCCTTATTTGGGTCTAAAACTCTGTCAATGATTTAGTACTTGATAATAGACTTAATTCCATCAAAATTACTTTATTTGAGTCAAAATCTGTGGTCATATTCATCTATGTCTGTTGCCTAATTATCTCCTTCAAATTACACAAATTTACTTAGACTTTATGTGAAGTTTTCCCTTCTCCAAATCTAAACTCCTATGTAGTGTTTCACTAATGAAACACTTACTCAGAGATCTATTTTAGTTACTCTTTTTGTTATATTTTATATATTTAAGGCTAGTGACCACTTTGTAACAGCTAGCCTGATAATTGACGAAATTTGATGCTAAATCTCTGGTGCTAATGGTGATGTGCTTTATTCCTCTTCTTATAACTCCTTACAAGACCATCTTCTGAAATTTGGAACATGTGGCTCATAGAAGACACAACACATAAGTTGAGGCCAAGGTTGTTCCAGCAAGTCTGCATTACTAAGATCATTGCATGGAGTTTCTACACTCTGCATGTCCAAGCCAACTTCACAGACTTTCATCTTCAAGTGCAAACCATATCTAACAACTATAGAAGATGCTTGGGGTTTTAATGATATAGCTTCTATTGCCCTGAGCAGAGGTTTCAGATGGAATACTAATAGGAGTATGACTCTGCCATGGAAGACTAAGTCAAATAGGAGTATCCCTATCATGGAAGATAGAATATCCAGATTGTTGCATCACTACCATAAGAGTATATTGTGGAGAAGGTATTTGCTATGGAAGATAAGCTTGTAGATTAGATGTTGGTAAGGCAGTATCACTATGGTGATGTATACTCCAGTTGGGTAGACTTAGCATATAATAAGGAGATGGAATCTTCTTTTGTCTCTTTACCTGCTCCTGATACTTTACTATTCTACTCACATTATCTACAAGATGTACTTTTAATGACACTGGCAATTCCAACTCTACCACATTCTCTGATATTATTCTCTTGATTTTATATAATCTAATATATTTCTCTGTCAACTTCTTCATTAACCTATTCATCATCTGTGGTATGAAGTCCTTTGTACTTATCAACATCCTATCACCTATCTTATACTCTACTACTTTCTTTCTATTTCTATCTGCATATTTTTTCATTTCTTTTTGTAATTTTTTCAATACTACCTTCACTTCCTTATGTATTTCCTTCATCTCTTTCACAAACTCTTCTGCCTTTGCATGCTTTCCCTTTTTCTTATCTCAAAGCCCATCCTTGGTTCCCTTTCATAGTTAACTATAAACAGTGATGACTTTACTGCTATGTGTATATTGTTGTTGAAGGCAAACTCTTCAGTTGCCAACCATTCTGACCAATTGTTTTGTCTGTGATTAATGTACATTCTTGAATCCTATTCAAACTCCTGGTTTGTTCTCTCTATCTGTCTATCTGTCTGTGGATAAATAACTGTAGATAGCTTCATTTCTATTCCCAACATTTCATTCAACTCCTTCATCAATCTTGCTGCAAACTGTGGTTCTCTATCCAATATCACACTTTCTAGCAACCCATGCAACTTCCACACATTATCTCTGAACAACTTCACTAATCCTTTCACCATTATTTTTTCTATTGTTGCAATAAAATGCAATATTTCTAAAAACCTATTACAAACTATCAAAATTGAATCATAGCCTCTTGATACTGGTAACTTCATAATAAAGTCCACCAATATATGCTACTACAGTCTTTCTGGTTCTACATTTGGTCTCAATTTTTCTGCTGGGATCTCTACCCTATTCTTTATTCTCTGGCACTGATCATATCTCTCCATAGCAACTTCTGGCTGCTAGTAATTTTTAGTGACCAACTCTACTGTCTTCTACTGTCTTCTATGTTCTAATATTAGTATATTGTGATGAAGCTAAATAATCTCCAACCTTAACTTCTTATCTCTTGGAACATATACCTTTCCCTCTTTCAACACTAACTCATCCTCTATTTGCTACTCATTATTTCACAATACCTTAACTACTCCTGCCTTCTTCATTTCTTCTATTGCTTTTACCACCTCATCATCTTTTGCTTCTAACTTTTTAATTTTCTCAATAATCTCTTCTTTAGCTTCTTCAATCAACAACTGTTCTTTCTCCATCACTCTAATCTCTAACCACTCTTTTTTCAACATTATTTGATTTTCATTATCTCTTTCCACACCTTCTGCCAAATCTGCTTCCCTACTCAAACTATCTGCTTATCCTATACTCTTGCCAGCCACATATTTTAAGGCAAAATCAAATCTTGACAAATATAAGGCCTATCTAGCCTACCTTCAATTGAACTTCTGTACTTTTATAAAATACTCCAAGTTCTTGTGATCAGTCCAAATTTTGAACAGACTCTTGACACCTTCTAAGGAATACTTCTATACATTTAAACATCTAATGATAGCTAACATCTCTTTATTGTGAATTTCATAATTCTTTTTGGCCTTATTCAACAATTTAGAAATATATGCCACTGGCCTCTAGTTCTTATCTTCACATTTCATTAACAACAATTCTCCTGTAGCAAAGTCTGATGTATCTGTCTTCACTCTCATCTCTTTATCCAGATCTAGTATTACCAAAACTAGCTCTATTGTAAATCTCCTCTTCAACTCCTCAAATGCTCTCTGATGTCTCTCTCCCCAATTCCACATCACATCTTTCTTTGCCATCTCATGCAAAGGTTTTGCTACTCTTGTGAAATTTTTGACAAATTGTTTATAATAATTTGCCAACTTCTTGAACTTTTACACATCTTTTATACTCTTTGGCACTAGCCAATCCATTACTCCTTGAACTTTTTCTTTTTCCATCCTTACTTTATCTGGCCCTATTATCACTCCCAAAAATCTAACCTCTCTAACTTTCCACACATATTTCTCTAACTTCACAAATAAATCATTTTCTACTGTTCTCCTCAATATCTCTTCTATGATCTCATCATGTCCTTCTTCTGTCTTTGTTCCTATCATTATATTATCAATGAATGCTGCTACATCTCCTACTTCTATTATATCTCTAAACAAGTTATTCATCACTACCTGAAACATTGCTGGTGAGTTTGTTAACCCAAAGAACATTACTGTTGGCTTGAAAGTCCCTTCTGGTGTAGAGAATACTGTCCTCTACTCATTTACTTTCTTAATCCTCAGGTTATTATACCTCTACCATAAATCCATCTTTGTGAACACCTTCCCAATACTATCTATTAGATCTGAAATCAGTGGCAACAGATAGTTATTCTTGATTGTCCAACTGTTTAAGAATTAATAGTCCTGTACTATCCTCTTCTTACCATTCTTCTTTAGTACAAAGAGCACCAGTGATGTATATGGTGATTTCAATAGCCTAATATATTCTTTTCATAACTGATATTTTATAGACTCCTGCACTTCTTCTCTCTCTATTCTTAACAATGGGTATATCTTCTCTTTTTCAGTACAAATTCTTCTCTGAGATCTATGGTATGATCCCAGGTCTTCCTTGTTGGCATCTTCTCTGACTCTTTCTTCTCAAACATCTTCAAATATTTATGGAACCATTTTGGAACTATTTCCTACACTGTCCTAATATCAATCAAATCTTCTTCTTTATCTTTCTTTTCCTCTATTACTCTTGCTATTTCTATCTCTTCTTTAACTATTAGTTTCCTAAACTCTCCCTTCTTCTCTTTTTCTCTCTTTTCCTTCTTTATCTTCTATTTTTGCTATCCTAACTTCATTTGTCTCCCTGTCCTCCATTTTATTCTACACTTATCTGGACATCTCATTATCTGTACTTCTCCTGTTCTCCAATTTATCTCTGGATTGTGGTGTACTAGCCATAGCATCCCTAATATTATGCTCCATTTCTGACCTTCTATCACATATATTAATATTCTCTCCTTGTGTCCTCTGAAAAATAATTCTACTTCTACTGTATTCATAATTGGTCCTGTGTAAAGTTCATTGTTTCATCTACATTCCTCACATAAATTGGCCTCTCCAGCTTCTTCCTCTTGAACTTATACTTTCTTGTGAGTTCTTTACTTATCACCAATCCTATTGTACCACTATCTAACAATGTCTCTACTACAATTTCTTCTTCCTCCTTCTCTTGCTTCAATCCTATTTTTACCATAACTTCTCTTAATAACTTCTCCTTCTTCTTTCCACTGTCTTCCTTCTTTTAAACTTCTGTTTTTCTTACTTCTACTATTTTTTTTCTTCCATTTTTCCTCCCTCAAAATTGTTCTTCTATCTTTTTCCTCTTCTTTTTCACTTCCTTCTCCTCTTTGCATCATTCTACTTCTTAAAATTAAAGGTATTGATACTGATATCTCTTCTCCCACATTTCTACAATAACAGGCAATATGCCCAAATTCTCTATAACCAAAATATTTCCTTTTTTCCATTGCTCTCTATCTATTTTCTTCTCTTTTTCTTTCCTACATTTCCTATTGTCTCCACTTCTTTTCTGCTCTTCTCTCTTCTCTTATCCTCATTTTCTCTACTCTTCTCCATTCATTGTCTACCCTCTTTCTTTCTTCTTCTCTCTCTCTCTCTCTTCTTCTTTTCTGCTCTTCCTCTTCCCACATTTTCCCATTTTCTTTTGTAAATTTAATAACATCACATTGTTCTCCATTATCTGCTTCAACAATCTTGTCACTTTCTTCTCTCCTACATTTCTAATCAATTCTTCCATGTTCATCTGACTAATATCAACAATAATGCTTATTACCATAGTGTTTGACAATAGAAAACAACTTCTAAAAATGTTCCTTTTTCAAACTTTTTTCTCTGTAAGTACTAGCTAGTATTCTTCTTATCCAACCTTACACTGTCTACTGACTACTTATCTTACTGCCTTACTAACTACTATTCTAATCAAACTGTTACACTATTATCCCTAAGAAGGGAATTCCTAGTCTAAGCACTCTTTAATGGACAATGCTACTACTTTGTATAGACAGGTTATAAGGGAACCTATAGCACAAGCATTTTACACAAATATAACTATCTACTATGTCTACAAAAGGTAATATATCTAAAATATACTAGTAGGCTACAGTGAAAATGAATGGCTAGGCTTCTCCTGCCTAACTAGCGTACTTCTTAAGCCTAGGGCCTAGCTATAATTCTTTTGACTAAAAACATGTTGTTTCTCAGTCAAGAATGAAATAAGAGTAAATGAAAGTAATAGGAGCCTGTGTGATGTAGAGCCTCTGAAGAATAGTTGAGTTATACTATTATACTGACCACTAGTTTAAAAATAACCAATAGACCACTAGATAAACAAGATAGTATTTCATAAGAATTACAAGAGAACTTGACAAAGAGTTCCTGATGGATTGCTATTCTATTTATACTATACATACATGGTCTGTGCTAATGATAAATAACCTTGCCTTAAAGTCTATGCATTGTTCATAAGATAAACATGTTGTTAGTATACTCCTTGATATTATTCTTCTAGCCTCTTCTTCCAGAATTTAGGTCTATGACATTACATCATGTGACATGTCATGTGACTAAAGTCATGTACCTTGTCATTGTCCAAGAAAAAAAAAGAAAAATCAAAAGAAAAAAAATATTAAATTGAGAAAAATAGATAAAAAAAATAAAATATTAGTGTCCAAGCACACTATAATATTGGCCTTATGAAAAACATATGTAATTTAGGGTAGGTTAGTTATAATATACATACAGACCATGGTCTATAGTATATAAGATAGACTAGTTTGTACTTAGAACTCTATTGAGTTCTTTTGTATTACTTAATACAAAAGTTGTCTTTTATCTTTACTCAAAGATCTAAGTCATAACAGAAAATGAGAAATATAAAATAAAATAAAATAAAGTCAAGTCCATTGTTTATAACTCTGACAAAGAAAAGATCAAGCTATTGATTTAGAAATCTAATGGTTTACTGATTAACTTATAATAAGGTACTTTGCAAAGTTTGAATATATTTGGTAAAGATTTGAGCTCAAAATTGCAGCTAAAATATTGGAACAGAAATAGAAATATATGAGTAAAGAGATCTAAAAAAGAACATATATTTGAAGGCTGTTAGAGATTGTGGCCTACAATCTATTCAAGAGCTACCTAATAAATTGTAAACAACTGTAAATGACCAAGAGTTATAAAACATGTCTATAAGTAGTAGTACATGTGATCATGTGATATACTAGCTAATTGAGATGCAATCCTGATACTAAGTTTATAGTAACTATGATTAGACTGATAAGATCACTTCTAACAACATCTAATTATTGAGACTGGAAACTAGATATTTCATGAGCTTAAGCATAGTAAGTTTTGATACTCTTAATTTCAATGTTCTCTCTTTGAGTATTTTTTAATCTTTTGGTAGCAAGTATGTAGACCTTTACATTTAGTCAGAACAAAGATATGTTCTGTTATAATTTACAGATAACTAATATCTGATATCTCTTAAGCTTTTCTCTTCTCCAAATGGCTTTATCAAATAAATTCTTCTATAGGAGTACCAGCAAATATAATCATATTCAATGTAATAGAGACCTTACTTCTGGGCCTTCTTGTTTTTGCTAAAAATCAGGCTGTAAATGCTGTTTTCTCTATAGCTATTATAGTTTTCTATATTGCTTATATAATTCTAGTAGTTGTCTGTGACATTGGAGAAAGTATATTAGAAGTGAATTTAAGTCCAGATCTTTTGATTTGGAAATATTTGTATGTATCTTCTCTCTCTCAAGCTTTGATATAATTAGACTTATTATTCCTTTCAGAGTCTTCTTGTTGTTATCTCATCTGTGCTATATATGACTATCATTACCATTATCACTCTCTTTTCTATAACCCCATCTACTAGCACCATGGAAATAAATTACATAGTAGTTGTAATTAGCAGAGTGTAAGTTCTCTCTATAATCTGGTTTTATTTCCTGAAATACAGTGGAATTTATTGGTTTGTGAGTTCCATACAGAATATTGATGTCGAGATATCAACATCAGGAATTAAGTAAAAAGGTGGTGAATTGGAATTAAAAATAGGATATTGAATTACTGGTGTAAAAATATAATATATCAACCTATAGTTGCACATTCTTATTCAATTCTTAATTTGTAATGAATATTGAGTTGTCTAGTGAAAATATGATTTTCTTATCAAAGAGAAATGAAGAGTGATGTATTTCTTAGGCATTCTGGAAAGTATCTCATCAACCTCTTGACTTCATTAAATATATTCCAGAGTAGATACTTGATGCTAATTTCAAGAAAAAGACAAATGATATATTTATTAAGCTAGTGAATTATTATCCAAGGTTGATAGAATCTACAAACAGTACTTCAATTTAATATAGCTTGCTCTTTAACCTTAGTTTGCTCAAATACTGGTCTTTAGTGAAGAATAATAAATATATTAGAGAGTTTTGGAATATGTAACATGACTGAGGTGGGTATTCCTGTCAGATACAGTAATAGAGGTCAAGCTGAAAAGAGATTATGCTAGGATGCAACAAGAACTAGGCAACACTAGTCTTAACTGCATGCTCAAGAATTCAAAGGGGATGATATCAGTATTTATAATTGAGAGAAGAGAATAGAAACAATAATATAAGAGAAAATGAAACATGTAAAACCCTTAAAAAAACTCTTATGAATGCAAAATAATATAGTTAGAAAGGATATTGTAAGGAATATATGAATAATATCTACTTGCAAACATACTCCTAAACAGTAAACCATACACTGTGTAACAAGCTTCCTGGGAAACTCTAGTGAATAGATTGTAAAGCTCCTTAAAAGTCTACAACAATATTATTTATTCCAGGTAATACATTCAAAGATATCTCTCAAGTTGAATTTTATAATTGATGATACTAACTGATACTTATCTTGCCAGCCTTTTCTAAATTGCTAGAACTCTCTGAAACTTGCCTCAAAGTGAAAACTAGGTACTAATGATACTTACTCAAGAAATAACAATTAAACTGCTTACAAGTAGGAGAATTTAAATAGGGGTTCTTTTTCTTGCTTCTATTTACAGCTTGTATATTAGTCTAAAAATACAAGAAATAAAAACTATTAACATCAGCCTTAATTTTATTCTATTTCTCTTTTCTTTTATTTCATCTGGTGAGTTCCTTTTCTTTTTATATTTTGACTTAGACAAAAGTGTGATGTGATATAGAAAATATCATAGAAAACTCTGGAACAAATGATGTCATATAACATGACAACAACATATTAGCCTTATGGCAAGTACATATACTTTAGAATAGGATAGTTGTAATATGTATATAAACTATGGTCTGTAGTATATAAGATAGACTAGTTCATACTTGGAACTCTATTGAGTTCTTTTGTATTACCTAATATAGAAGTAGTCTTTTGTTTTTACTCTAAAACTTAAGTCATAACATTAAAACTCAATAGTCTTTCCTGAGATTGCTCAATACTGGGCCCTCTCTACTTTCTTATTCTCTTATTATCCTCAACTGAAGGCAACACTGCCTTTAGTCAAGAAGAATTGCTGGACCCTAGATATAAAAGATATACTAGCTAGATAGGGAAAGGTTAGCTGTTTGGTTATATCAAAGCCCATTGGTACAGTTAAAAGTATTACCTTATGTGAACATGCTCTATAATTTTTATCATCTCTGTGCTGCTGGTTCTCTTGTGATCAGTACATGTAGAAGAATGATAAGTATCCTTAAGATCTTACCTAGAATAGAACAGTCTTCTGAGACTAAAATCATTTACATTTTTCTTAAGGCAGTAGTTGATAGCTTAAGTAGTCAATAGATAGTGTGAGATAGAACAAGAAGAGAGCCTACTAGCACTTACAGAAATTGTTTCAAGTAGTACTAGCTCCTCTTTTTTACTACTCTATACATCTTCACTATCTATACCACTATTACTACCACTACTACTACCATCACCATCACTAATTAATTTCTCCTCTTTCTATAATAACATGAGTCAACTCAATGTCAATCAAATTTTAGAGCAAATAAGGATGTAACAGGAGCAAATAGCAGCCTTGTAGGCCATAATAGTAGAAGGAAGAAGAAGAGGAGCAGCAGAGTCTAATATAGAGTGTATAAAACATACTGGAGGAATGTTCTCAGGCCCTAAAATCATGATATGCAGCAATTACATTACTATAAAAGAGTTTGATTATTTCTATTGAGAAAGGAAACCTACTCTGAATACTATAGGAAAGATTATGAAATGGGAAGCCTGTGAAGACATAACAGATGTAAGAACCTTCTTAGGGATGGCTGTATAGTATTGGAATTATATTCCTAACTTGATAACAGTAGTAGATCCATTTTATGAAGTAGTGAAGAAATATATGTTTTTTGAATAGGGACTGGCCTAAGAAAATGTGCAGTTGTATTTAAAGATGTTGATAGAAAGTTGTTTTCACACTAAAAACCTAAAGTTCCCTAGTGAGCAGCTAGTTGTCTTAGTAGCTGACATCTCTTGGAGGGCAGTAGAATACTATATTGACTAGCAGGACAAGGACAAGCCTAGAAAAGTACACTACATAAAGTTCAATTTACTATTAATGAATCCTAGACAATAGAGATATTCTCAACTGAAGCAAGAGTTTTGCAGGTTGAAGCATGCTCTAGAACAAGAGATATACCTGTTAAGGGGATGTAGGAACTTTATAGTAGAAATAGATGTGAAGTATTTGGTAGAAATGTTAAGTAACCTAGCAAAGATGTCTAATATGACTATTAACTATTGGGTAGATTATATTAGAATGAATTTATTTTTTGAGATAGTTTATAAGAAGGGAAAGACCTTTGGGTCAGATGAATTCTCAAGAAGAAAATGGTATCTTGAGGACCCTCTTCCAGATAAATTTAAGGATGGTTTAGATGATGAGAAAGACTAGAAAGACAGACTACAGAAGAATGGGAAAGCTATACTAATGGTCAGATAGATAGACACAAATCATTGCTAGTAGTGTTAGTAGAGAAGATAGTAGAATTAGAAGATCAGGGATATCAGAGAGACCTTCTGGAATATAATAATAGGTGAAGAAGCAAACACACTCATAGATTAGAGCAAAGGCAGAACAAGATTAAGGAGTATCTAGCTATAAGAAAGAATAACCTTGTGAGGACCATAATAGAAAGAGAAGTATAGCTCATGAGATATGTCTCTTACTACTGGATAGATTTGGAAAATGAAAGACTTTATAAGAAAGTCATTAGTAGTAGAAATCTGCAAATAGTAGTACCAGTCAAGGGATAACTGAGGTTACTAAGGGATTTTCATGATAAAGTAGGATATAGAAGAGTGTTTATGACTAGAAAATTACTGTTGCAGTGCTTTTGGTAGCCAGAATTAGAAAAAAATACAGTGTGGTATATGAGGATATGCTATTTGTATCAGATAAAGCAGAAAGTGGCCTTAGAAGTACTACTGGTAGTAACATATACTTTTCCAAGTACTACATGTAGATACAGTTCATATTAGTCTAGTATTGAATGGTTGCAAATATGTAACACATGGAAAATGTGGATTGTCTTCATAGATGAAGGCTCAGGCACTTAGATAAGAAAGCTTGAGAGCAATTAGACAATGGCTGTTTGAGAACATTGCTAGAAGTCTAGAATAGAATATATTCCATGGTCTGCTTATTGTAGATGGTGGCAATGCTATCTTAGAGGATGATACTGTACTAGTAGAAAGCCAGAGTCATGTAAAATAGAGACTGAGTTATAAATGTGGCAAAGGTTTGAGTACTCATAAATATTAGAGAATATAAGATATACAATCACCAATAGTATTGGTTTTGGCCATGGAAGGAATAAGCTAGAGAATTAGCAATTAGATGGCAGAGTTGAAGTACTTATGAGATAATAAATAAGAGAGACTCACTGAGTTGAGTTAGAAAGAGATTTCAAAAGTAAGAGAGAAATGTTTTATAAGAAGAAAATGTCTCACTGTAGGGTGTGTACTAAGAGGGTGTGGACCAGAAGGCCCACCAGTATCATCTACCTGCATGGGAACCTAAGAGAGCTTGAGAATAAAAAATAGACAAGAAGATATGAATGGAGGTCTGTAAATGAAAATCTTTAGAAATATAATTGTAGGGGGCCCAGTATTATGATCTCTACCTCATTAGTATTAGACTTTTGACTGTCAGGAGTGCTAGTGGTTGGAGAAGATGTTTCTTTGTGAACATAATAACACTATTACCAGAAAACAAGAAAAGATAATGAATAAAAAGTAGGAAGCAATAATACTTGAAGAGTATCTTGTCCTGAGTGACTACAGAAGGCTGGCTAGTGGATGCTAAAGCCTGGGAGCTAGAAGAAGCAGTTGGTGGAGCAATAAAGGTAGGAGCTATAAGACATAGGACTTGTCATATTGAGTTAAGAACTAAGAAACTTGCTTAAATATAGCTGGAAAATAGAAGAGGAGATTATGTTCCATTTTTAACCCCTCATAAGTGTGCTTAACTTTTAAATAGTTAAGAGTAATTAGAAAACACAAATGTCATTACAGGATGCTTATAGTGGGCTTAGCAAGTGAATTAACTGCTATATGAAAAAAATACAAGATAGTTTCTCTTTGAGAGAGATAAAAACCATAATGAATTATATTGGACAACATATCTGTGAGTTTGAGATAAGCATCACAAACTCTTTAGTAGGATTAGCAGATATAGCTACTGAAAAAAATATAATAAGGATGGACTTAAGAGAGCTCTTGCAAAAAGCAAACTTGTTTAAATAGGTCTTGAGAATACTGTCCACAGATAGATCTGGCCAGTCAGTCTATGATTGAAATGAATATTTAGATTGGGAAATAGAGAAGATCTAGAAATAGACTTCTCTCATGAGAATGAGAATTATAATATTGTTATATAAAGAGAGAGTATAGACTAGAATAGTGGACCCAAAAGTGATTTTGACCTGATCATGAGTAGGATATAAGAACATATTCTATTTATAGAAAAGGAGATAATAGAGACAGATATAAAAGAATAGAATTTTATAAGTGGAAAATAAAAGGCCATAAGTGGTCAATGAATGTATATATAGAAGGAGATAACATGTAAGAACTAGAAAATCAGAAAATTATAAGAGAAAGTCTACCAAGAAAGCTGTCTTATAAGTAAAAGTCCTACATTATAAGTAG
>Ga0157358_1000875_pt1 | contig 12943 bp, 13 predicted proteins | sample AttcapACBM2_FD_111484 | JGI IMG/M metagenome (GOLD analysis project Ga0157358, IMG submission 111484) | Fungus gardens microbial communities from leaf cutter ant in Botucatu, State of São Paulo, Brazil - Atta capiguara ACBM2 | ecosystem: Host-associated > Fungi > Mycelium > Unclassified ...
AGCATGTTGTGCAGGCTGAGCGAGCTGGTGTCCGAGATGCAGCGTACCTGCAACCCAGCGGGCAGGATGCGCGGTTCAAAGTACAAAATCGAATTAGTGATTTTGCGCTGAATATCGGTCAGTTCAATGTCGGACATGCGCTGTCCGGCCAGCGGCGCCACGCCAAAGTTATAAGCAGAACGCTGCACGTGCGGAAACGGCGAGAGGTCCTGCTGCGCTTCGTTGTTGATGCTGTTGAACAGCCACTGCAAATCGCGCAGCACGTTGCGCTTCAGCGTGGCATGTGAAATCACCCGGCTGTTAGCGGCTTCCTGCTGCTTGTCCGGCGCGTTGTCGGTCAGCCGGTCCAGCAGCGACGGCTGCATTTTATCGCGCGCCGTCATTGTCTCCCTGCCGCGCTGGCGAAACCCGCCGTGCAGCAAATCGCGACCGTCACTCATCATCGGTTTCCGCAGCAAAAACAATATGCGTCAGGCTCAGCAGCGGAAAGTCTTGCTCCTCGCTCAGCCAGGTTTTCTGACCGTGGCCGATAAACTGCTCATCATCCAGCGGCGTCCACTCGGTGACGGCGCCCAGCCGCAGGTTGTCTTCGGCCGTATCCGCAAACGGATAGCGCACCGGCAGCTGGCAAACCTGCTCGCTGCCGTCAGTCAGCGTGACGGCCGTATGCCGCCAGACCAGATCGGTAACGCTCGCCGGTGCCTGAAAACGCATTTCACGAATGGCGGCGAACGGCAGCCAGGTGTAATGGCCGTTAACGATCAGCTCACAGATCGGGCCGAGGCGGCCGTCACCATCGACCAGCCATTCTACGGCCTGTGCCTGCCCGTCCTGTGCGGTAAGGCGGGCCGGACTGGCCTGCGCCGCTGCAAAAGCTGCCGCGCGTAATTCATCGGCTTCCTCTGCATGCTCCTTATGCAAGGCTTTCAATAAGTCTTCTGACCAGGCGAACTCGCCTCCGGGCATCCTTGGCATCGCCAGCCCTTCGAAGACCGCCGCGCGCTGGATCTCCGCCGTAATAGCCTGCTCCAGCAGCGTGATGGTAGGTTTAGCCTGCGGCTTTAAGGCCAGCCAGGTTTTCAGCTGGGTTTTGGCGCGCGGCCAGTGGCCCGCCAGACAGAGCAGCTGGACAAAAGCGGCGCGCAAATCGGCGTCCGCCGGGCGGCTTTTAATATCGCCTTCGACGCGCGCCAGGGTTTCCGACAGCGTGGCGCCGGACATCAGTTGAGTCAGAGATTTCATGGCTTTCCTCAGGCGGGCAAGGGATCAGTTAAGCGTTCGGTAAGTGCCCGCGGCCGGATCTTTCAGCTGCGGATGGATCTCATCCACCAGTTTAATGGTCACTTTGCCGTCAGTAAGATAAGGCGACCAGACCTTGCGGACTTCGGCCAGGCGCGCTTTCAGGGTACTTTCGTCGCTGGCAGCCTGCTGGCTTATCGCCACTACGACGGTGCCATCAGCCTGCCAGCCGTTCAGCGTAGGCGCATACGGCACAATCATCCAGCTCTGCGGCGAACGTTCATCGCTCAGCACCATCCGCTCGTTATTGACGGTGGTGATCTGCATATCGCGACCCACCGCTTTGCCGTTCAGTCCTGAAATCGGGAAGCCCTGCACAAAGCTGACCTGACGTTTTTGGGCCGCGCCTTTACCCAGCTGCGCAAGCTGGCTGTCGCCGCTGAGCCAGCCATCGCTGCCGCAGATTACACCGCCTTTTGCCGGCACGAACAGCGCGCTGGTGTGGCTGCTGCTGTTCCAGTAAGTGCGGAAATGACAGCCATCCAACAGACTGAACTGGATCCACGGCGTGGTATCCGCTGGCGGTGAAAGATCTTCTGCATTAACCGGCGTGGCGACTGGCGCGGTTTCTACCGGCGCAGCGGCAGGCGTGTTTGGTCCTGACGCAGCAGTCGGTGTGTTTTGGACTGGTGTCGCGGTGGGTGCCGTCTGCACCGGCGTGGCGGCAGCGGCTGTCGTTTGGGCTTCGGCTTTGCTTTGCCAGCCCTGCGCTTTAGTGGCGTTGCCGTGCGCCAGCGCTTTGCCGTTGCTGTCGGTCAGCTGCCACTGAAATGCCGCTATTTTCGCACAGCTGTGGGACATCAGGCCTGCCACCTGCGGTAGCAGGTCGTTTACCTTTACCGGATCTTTGTCACCATTAGCCACGATGCGCAGCGGAATCTCACGCCTGCACCAGCTGTCTGGCTTCTTATCTTTAACGTTATCAATCCACACATCCATTTGCAGTGACTTAGCGGTCACGACGCGGTAATCCTGTGCCCAGGCACCGGATGTAATCAGCAGGGTGACCGCCGTTAGCCAATATTTCATGAGGGTTAAAGCCTTATTTTAATCACGAAGAGGGAAAAACTGTGCTGCGGCTTCCAGCGAATGCAGCAGCGTGGTGTCCTGCGGATCGCCGACCCAGACGGCGACGGCGCTGTAATTGTCCTGGCTGGCGGTGGACTGCCGCTCGTTTTTGCGGATAACCTGCTGCATCAGCGTCAGCCATTCGTCCGGCGTATTAACCATGTGCAGGGATTCCTGCATGTTTTCCTGCGAAAGCCCGTGCCAGAACCCATCGGTGCAGAGCAGGAAAGCGTCGCCGTCTTCGATTTCCACTACGTCGCTGTAGCTGGCATCCCGTTCCTCATCGCCCATGCCGAGTGCAAAATAGAGCAGATTACCGTTGATGCCTTCGGTTTGGTGACCGGCATCCTTCATCTGCTGTACCAGGCTGTGGTCGGTAGTGACGTGATAAAGGTAGCCGCGCCGAAAAAGATAAAGGCGGCTGTCGCCCGCGTGCGCCCAGTAGGCCAGATCGAAATCCCTGTCGATAAACAAGCTCACCAGCGTGGTGCCCATACGCTTATAGTCGCCGCTCGCCTGCTGCTGGCGAATCGCACGGTTGGCGTCGTTGACGTATCGACGGATGCTTTGCGCGTCCAGGTGCTGCTCGCCGTTGAAGCGTTCGAGGATGGTGTCGCGCGCCAGCTCCGCGGCGACGTCGCCGCCGGGCAGCCCCGCCACGCCGTCACAGACCACAAAGCAGGCCGATCTTTCGCCGATGCGCTCGCCGGTCTGATCCTGGTTGCTGTCACGAGCGCCCTGGTGCGACATAGAGGCAATGGTGATATTCATCATTCTTCCGATCTGATTTGGGAATCTTTGTACTGGTTTACTTCCATGTCGTAGGCGTGCAGAAAGGCTTCGCCAAACAGGGTGTGGAAGTCATCCTCGATTTCGCCCGCCGTTTCGCCGTAGCGCCGGGTAAAATGCTCCCACAACGCGGCTTTGCGGCTGTTAGGCAGCGCCAGACGAGAAATTGCCCCTTCCTGCCGCGCTTCTTCCTCCAGCTGCTGCGGGTTAAAGGATTGCAGCATGGAAGCAATGATCGCGCGGATCCCGGCAATCATGCCCAACTGGTGCGCCTGTAAGTCGACCAGCGCGTCGCGCACCGACTGCTTAGGCGGCATAAAGCCTGGCATCCGACTGCCGAACATCTGCATCAGCACCGATTTACCGGAAGGCAGCAGCTTGAACGGGTTGTTGGCCTCGTCAAGGATCACCGTCATTTCCGCTTTTACGCCACGCTTGAGGATCGAGCGCGAGGAAAGCAGCGCCACCGTTCCCTGCGAGAACATGCTGAGCATCTGCCCCAGTTCCTGCATTGAATCGCGGTCAAAACGCGGCGTCGGCTGCAGATCGTTCAGCCCCATGCCGCCCATCAGCGCCTCTAAAAGCTCGCCGTCCAGCCGCTGGCCGTCGCCGGCAGAATTTTGCTGCTGTGAGGCCGGACTGGCAACCGGATCGATACGCAGACGGCCTTTTGGCGGTGGCGTGGTGTTGCGCGCGACAGCCTGCGGGGTCGGCAGCGTGATGCCGCTGTAGTCCTGCTGCGACCGATTAATGGCGGCCTGCACGCCACTGAAATCGGCATCGCTTGCCGGGTTTTCAGCAGCACGCGGAGGCTGGCTACGATCCGTCTCATCAAACAGTGGTGACTTGCTGAGATCGTCAGCTGCCTGTGGATCGGTATCAAACAGTGGTGACTTGCTGAGATCGTCAGCTGCCTGTGGATCGGTATCAAACAGCGGTGACTTGCTGAGATCGTCAGCTGCCTGTGGATCGGTATCAAACAGCGGTGACTTGCTGAGATCGTCGGCCGCCTGCGGATCGGCATCGAACAGCGGTGACTTGCTGAGGTCGCCAGCTGCCTGCGGATCGGCATCGAACAGCGGTGACTTGCTGAGGTCGTCAGCCGCCTGCGGATCGGCATCGAATAGCGGAGACTTGCTGAGATCGCCGGCTGCCCGTGGGTTCTTATCGAACAGCGGAGAATGGCTAAGATCGTCGGCTGTCTGAGGATTGCGCGTTAAGCTGCCGGTCGTCTGCGTCTGGCTGTCCAGCGCTTTTGGCGACGGCGGGACAAAGGCAGACTGCGGCTGCTTCTGCTGGGGTTCATCCACCGGCGTCAGCGGCACGGCGTTGCCCATCATTAGCCCCAGCGGATCGTCGCTGGCGGCTGGCGTGCTGTGGCCGCTGCCAAACAGCGCCATCGGATCCAGTTCGCTACCGCTCTGCTTTTTATCCTGCGGCTGCTGCGTCAGCGTGCCTGGCGTGCTGTCGTCAAAAATGCTTTGCCTGTCGAACAGCGATTCGTTGCTGAACAGAGAGTCGGGTGTTCGATCGCGACGATCCAGATCGGGTGCGGGCTTATCGGCAAACTGCGCCAGAGGATCGACCGGGTTGCGATCGGACGTTTTTCCCATCAGCGGATCCGCCGCGTCAGGCGCGGGCTTGCTGCGGCTGGAAAGGCTATCGCTAATGGAAAACTCCTGCGCCAGGCTATCCCAGATTTCACTGGGAATGGCAGCAGGCGCGTTTTCCTGCGGCGGTGCGGCAGGTCGGGCGACCGGGGCAGGCCTTGCTACGGGCTGCGCCGCTACGCTGAGATCGGTGACCTGCAAACGGTACTCGTCAATGCTGAGAATGTCGCCATCCTGCAAATCCACCTGGCGGCCACGCTCCAGCGGAATATCGTTCAGATGCACCAGCGTCACGTTGCCGCGGTTGGTAATACGGCACTCGCCGTCGGCCGTGATATGCACAATGGCCTGCAGACGAGAAATGGTACGGTCATCATCCGGCAGCACCAGGTTGTTATCGGCACCACGGCCGATGGTGCCGCCCGGCGGCAGAAAGTCGCAGCTGCTTTGCGGCGGCTGCTGGCCAGGTTTGGTCGCTACTATCGTAAATCGCATCACGTTTTCCTGCGTTGGATTTCGGCATTCGGGCCGCGCCGGTAGGGACCCGGCGGGAGTTGAAACTTATTGCTGCCTGCCGGAAACGGGCTGGCCATTCCGGCTTTAAACAGGGCGACGGTTTCGTCAGCGCATCGTGCCTTCAACGCTGTCTATAACCTGGTCGCCCTTACTGATATTCATTGTCCAGCGTTCAAAATCATTGGTGATAAATGTGTAGGTATAATCCGCATTTTCAAAAGCGTATCCGCGAAAATCGCAGACGTCCGGACAGTTAACATTAACGGTTTTGCCCTGCAGCAATATGCTTTTGCCGCTGAGCTTGCTTCTGGAATCGAGCGTGACGTCATCGCAGTCGACATTCCCTTCTTCGCACCAGCTGGTGAGACGGGCCAGATATTTTTTGCTGTCAAAAGTGGCCGTCTGAGCAGGATGCGCCGCATAAAAGCGGCGGATTTTCGGCACGCTGTCTATTGAGGCATTATTTACTCTTTGCGACAGCGCATTATCCACCAGCAGCGAACGGGAGTGCGGATCGTATGCCAGCACCACTGCGACCAGCGAGGTTTCTACCAGCGTAGTGGCGGTATAGATCACGGCGATCTTGACTTCGCGGTCACCAGGGGAGGAAATCACGCCCACGCCCTTCACATCTTCGCAGGCTTCACCGTCAAAACGGTTGAAGCCGATGGTCGGCACCAGGTTTACCAGGCTTTCGCCATCACGCGACCAGCCAATAAAACAGGCGTTCATATCGGCCCGCAGCAGACCTTTGCCCGGCACCATCACGCCCAGTAAATGGCCGCTGTCCCGTACGGCAAAGGTCTGCTGGCCGAACGGCTCTGCGCCAGCGATATCCAGCGACAGGGCTTTTTGCGCCAGTTCAGGCGCGAACGTATCAGCCTCTGCCTTAACCAGATGCGGGCTGGCGACGGCGACATTGGTTAATAAGGCAAGCGAGAGTAAAAAGCGTTTCATACTGAGTTCCGGTAAAAAATTAAGGCATCGCGAGAAGCGGGATAGTGCCTTCACGTGTCAATGCATAGCCCGTTAAATCATGGTGTCAGGCGGGCCATTCATCTGGCTAACATTGCTGACAGATTTCCACCTTACAGGTAAAATATCAGAGGCATGCTGACCCTGGTTTTATTCTCAAAAGGCAGAAGCCGCAATAAGATGGATTTTATTTGGCCGGTACCAAAAGGGTAAAGTCACCTTCTGCCGGATCGTCTTTATCGCTGATCATCTGTTTGGTTTTCTGATCGACATAAACGCTGAATAACCGGGGCTGTGTTTCGGGATCGCCTGGACAGTTACCGCCGTGCTTCTCTACTACATCAACCAAATCCAGACCAGGCTCAGCGTCTTCTGTTATCAGATAGTTCACGCAGGCTGCATCGGGAACGAGCTTATTTTTCTCAACGGTATTTTCAACCTGTATGACTGCTGATTCTGCCGTGCTGTTGGCCGCGACATAAAAACTTATCACTAGGAGTAAAGCAAAAAGGAAAGACTTTAAAATTTTCATTATATTTCTTTATTAATAAGAGAGCTGGTGTAATTTTAATCAGGGCGATCGCGAGAAATGTCAATTTAATTTTTATTCTGATTTTATCTTATCATACTTTTTACGCATAGAGACTATATCTTTCAAATATGCGTTTTGAAATATTTCAGTCGTGTGCTCGTCATAAAATACTTCTTCGCTATTTTTTAAACCTAATACTACGTAATCTTGTGAATGTTGTCCCCGAGCGTCAATCTTATAAATAACCGCAATTTTTATATTTCTGTCATCGGGATGGGATAACAACCCCACAGACTCAACCTGATTACAATCTACAGTTTCCCAATCACCTGCCCCCATAGTTTGCATAAAAAATGCGTCCGGATGACGATCCGTTTCCCATCCAATAAAGCAAACCGGGTGAACATCCCGTAACCAGCCTTTTCCCTGAATCAGCGTCCCTGTTTTCTTACCCTTACTAAAAACATCAAATGTCTGTTTAAAATCTATTTTAACGTCAGACAGGCCTGCCGCAGCTGCTTTTTTGGCTACGAAACCGTAGGAATCATTCGGCTCAGGGATTTTAAATATTGTTTCTGCAGAACAAAAGCAACTACTTATTGATAATACCAACCACAGGATTATTTTCATAAGATTAATGACAGCCACATATCAGAAATTAGTTTCTTTCTATGCCAGACACAATTGAAAAGGAATAACTTGCCATTTAACGTTGCACGCTTTTAGAAAGTAAAACCCGCTTTATAATATCTTAGCAATCAGTATCACTTTCATAAAAACAGATCCGTTAAGGCTATTCCATCTTACCTTTATCTGATGAAACCACCTTACCGCCTTTAAATATATCAAGATCCCAAAGGCCGTTATTGCCTGCTACAAAATAGTATTTATAGAGACCATTCTTAAATTCGTAACCTGCAAAATCACAGACATCAGGGCAGTTAACATTTACCGTTTTCCCCTTAAGGACAATACCTTTTCCGGTTTTATTACTCTTTGAATCAAAAGTTACGTCATCGCAGGAAAGGTTTCCCTCAGCACAATGCGACGTTATTTTTGCGGTGTATTTCTCTCCATGAAACGTCATGGTAACTTCCGCACCTGCAAAAGCAGACCATCCTAAAAGGAATGAGAGGACCGTTATACGCTTTTTCATTTTTACCCTATGTATCAATGATGCCATCACTCTCATTCCACAAGCAGCAATCGTACTCAGCCGGCAGGTGAAAGAAGCTTCAGATTACCCTCTTCCGGATCGTCTTTATCGCTGGCCATCTGTTTGGTTTTTTGATCGACATAGACGCTGAATAACCGATGCTGGACCTGCGCATCGCCCGGGCAGGCGCCGCCGTGTTTTTCCATCACTTCGACCAGATCAACGCCCGGCTGGGCACTTTTGGTCAGAAGATAGTCCGTACAGGCAGGGTTAGTAACCAGTTTCTCTTTTTCTACCGTGGTTTTTACCTGCATGATAACCGGATTGCTTACCGGCTCAGGGGTGGCAGTCGCACAACCGGCTACTGCCAGTAAGGACACGAGCAAAAGAGATTTTACGTTTACGTTAGCTATCATATTTTACCTGCAGGAATAATTTATTGATGAAGTGCGTTCTGGAATGTGGCAGAGGTAGCTACATCAGGCGCATCATAATCTTTCAAACCGTTAACACGAATAATGCTCAGGATTTTTTTCTCATAGTGCGGATCGGTTGCATAACCAGCCTTCGCCACGACATGAATAAACTTCTCCGGGTCATTACGATAAGCAAATGCCCCCGCATAGCGCTGGTTGCTTGCCAGAAAGCGGCCGTAGTCATCAGCAGACTGCTCCAGAGTATCATAAGACCGAAAGCCGTCCTGAATCACCGTTGACTTGCCGCCATAGTTTTCATGGGTGGTCACGTTGATGGACTTGCCGTCCGGAGATTTCCCTTTTACCCCAAAGAAAATATTGCCCGGTGCGTGCGTGCCCCAGGAGGATTCAAGCGCGCCCTGAGCCAGGGTCACCGCTATCGGTACGCCCCAGCGTGCTTTAACGTTAATTGCTGCAGGTAAGGCACGGTTAAACCAGGCAACTTTGCGGTTAGCCGGACGCTGAGCCGCCCGCTGTTGCAGTAATTTCGCCAGGCCGCTATCAGGCTCAACAACATGAGCAGCCGCAGCGGGTGCTGCCGGGCGCGGTGCAGATGCCGTATGCGGCTGAGCAGGCCTGCCACCAGAGTTAAGCGTGCCGTAGGTTGGCCCGTTGCGGTTGACCACGCCATCCGCATGGGACAGATGCACCTGATTACGCTGGAACTCTTCTATTCTTGCCTGGGTTTTAGGGCCAAACAGACCGTCTTCATGCAGGATCGCACTGTGATCCTCATGCGCCGCACGGTTTAACAGAATCTGCACCTTTTTTACATCATCACGATGGTTTGGCTGCCCTTTGCCCACGGCGGCCGTTAATTTCCAACGCATAATATTTCCTTAATTAAAGAGAACTGGCTAATTAACGTTAAAACAGAGAAAAATACTGAGTGATTTTTTTTCGTGAAAAAACTCGGCTTTTGGCAGCGGGTAATCCCTCTTCTGAGCAATTAATGACTTTTGCCGGGAGTAACACTTTTCGCATGCGTAAGTGACACATCTGTCATAAGGAAAAAATTACACTCCTTTTCCTATGGATGTTATTTACTTACCTAACTTCAGTTAACCACATCCAGATCGCTAAATTTAACGTAACCTTCAGTTTTTGAACGAGAGCCTGGCAGGGATGCATCGTATAGAGCAACTTTAACCCACTGGTCATCAATAGTTTTTATTCTTACTAACGGCTGAGAAATGGTTTTACTAACAACATTCTGACTTGTTGTTGAAGGCTTTGACTTAAGGAAAATATCATCATGCCCTTCTTTAATCGTGAACATCACTGAATAAGGCTCTGGGTCACAACCAGACGCCGACTCTAATTTCTTTATATCAAAGCGATTAACCTGAACAGGCTTGAAGGCGTTAAATTTTGCATAATTCTGTTTATTGTCACACTCAACTATAATCATCCGTTCAGAAAAAGCTACCACCCCAGCCTGCTCTGTATGGCCTTCTTTAAACCTAAAAAAATCTTCAGGAGTATTTTTGAAATTACTCCTGATGAAATTCTCCGTCTCTTCTGGTTTAAAATAATCCTTCACGCCACCCTTTTCTTTCACATCGTAAAAATAGTATGTTTTATTATCCTTACCACCCGTTTCAAAAAAACGCATCATAATAAGAGGAGGCTTCGCCTTACCTTCTTCTGTCCATTGAGGGAGCCAGTAAGCCTGAAGTACGCCTGTTATTTCTTTTTGAGAGCTGGCAAAACTTTTTACATTAAAAATCACTGACGAAAATAAAAGCAAACAAAAATTTACTACCGAAAACCTTTTCATAATGTCCCAATAAACTATTTATTGTATTTCTCAAAAATTTCCATGGCGTCCTGACTCTGTGCCAGTAAAGTACATTTCATCATATTTAAATTGCTTTTGTCGGCGCCGCTTAATTTCATTTTAAGATAATCACTGATAAGCCTGTCGCCATCATTAAAGGCTTCAATCGGGAGATGACTTCTTTCCAGCCAGGCTGAAGCACTTTTATAGGCATCGTCGGTAAAAGCTTTGTCTGTTGATATTTTCCCGGCACAACGGCTCAGGAGCCAGTTGCTTAAGATCTGCGGTTGTTGATATGCATCCAGATTGGGTGGCGTTATGGCAAAGACTACGGGTGAAAGCGCCAGCGCCAAAAGCAGTAACAGTTTCATTTTAATATCCATAAAGCAGCCGTGGTCGGAACAAAACGTCCTTTCTCTGCATCGCCCCAAAAGTGGCAGGGGTCGGCACGCCGCTATACTTTAGTCAGTCGCTCCCGAGAATCGGATTGCATTCTAAAATGCCAGAGGAAAAAATAAGTTCCGGCTTCCCGCCAGGCATTTTTCCAACGTTTTAGCCAGCCATAGTCATTTCAGAGGATCGATTCTCTGCAGCGGCAAATACAGATTTTATCGCTGACCTGATACCATGCCTTTTAAACCTCCCCCAAAGGGGAGGTTGTACAGCATTAAGCTTCTTTGTTCTCTTTGATGTTCCAGCCAGCGCTGCTTTCTGCGCCTTTACCACCGGAAGTGCTCTGCTCCCAGTACTGCTGTTTCACTTTAGAGGCCTGGAATGAGTAAGTCATCCCCAGGGTGTCGCCATTGTCTGAACCATTGTAGTTAACAGTAGTGACCAGCACGTCTTCCAGGGTAATACGAGCATATTCAACCTGAGTGCCGCCAGCTTTACAAATAGACAGCTCTACTTTAGCGATGTGCTTGCCGCTTGCGCAGTTCTTCAGCAGCGCGGTGGTAGATTTGTCGATCAGCGCGTTAACGTGCAGGTCGTTAAAGTTAACTTTACCGGCACCGCCGCCGCCGCCAACAGACATGTTGCCTGGCTGAGAGGCACCCCAGGAGAAAGAAGTGATATCGGTCCAGCCTTTGTGGTTAGAGTCTTTAGACTCACCGGTTACACCGTCAACCTTCATAAACATATCAATAGCCATTATTTTCTACTCTTTATTGATGGACATTTTGCTTTTAACAAAGCAGCGACAGACAAAAAGGGAGCCTTTTTGCCCTTTTCTGGCGATCTTTTAACAGACCGTTCAGAAATTCTTTTATCCGGCACCAGGAACAATATTTTTATTGGCAATTCCGACATGACGAGAAAGTAAAACAGGTTTTACAGACACCCACGGCGGATATAAAGTAGAGCGCTTTAACGCTGTTATCCCTTCAAAAGGGCACTGCTCAATAATGAAAAAACTGTTTTTGTCATTACTCGGCGTCGTTTTTTTGGCGCTATCCCTCTATGCCCTTTTCGATATCGTTAGTGCCGTCTGGCTGATAGCCCGTTATGAAACTTTCGACGCGCAGGCTACGGCTTTCATCTCCGGAAAATTACTGTTCACTTCACTGTGCCTGGGCCTCTTTTTTTTAATCAGGAAAGCCGCCAAAAAATCCCGCTGACGGCTTACCTTTCATTCATCAGGCTGCAAACGGGCCGGGTTTAGCCGACCCTTCGGGAAGGAGCGCGCCCTTCCCTCAGCCTTTAGTCATCGCTTTTCAGCGAAGGCAGCTTGGATACCAGACGCAGCGATACGGTCAGGCCTTCCAGCTGGTAGTGCGGACGCAGGAAGAATTTCGCAGCGTAGTAGCCCGGATTATCTTCCAGCTCTTCCACCAGCACCTCGGCGGAGGCCAACGGCTTGCGGGATTTGGTTTCCTGCGAGGAGTTGGCCGGATCGCCATCCACGTAGTTCATCACCCAGTCGTTCAGCCAGCGTTCCATCTCTTCACGCTCGCGGAAGGAGCCGATTTTGTCGCGCACGATGCACTTCAGGTAATGCGCGAAGCGGCAGCAGGCGAACAGGTACGGCAGACGCGCGGCCAGACGTGCGTTGGCGGTAGCGTCCGGGTCGTGATATTCCGTTGGTTTCTGCAGCGACTGTGCGCCGATAAAGGCAGCGAAATCGGAGTTTTTGCGGTGCACCAGCGGCATAAAGCCGTTTTTCGCCAGCTCGGCTTCGCGACGATCGCTGATGGCGATTTCGGTCGGGCATTTCATGTCCACGCCGCCGTCGTCGCTCGGGAAGGTGTGGCAAGGCAGATTTTCCACCGCGCCGCCGGACTCCACGCCGCGGATCGACGTGCACCAGCCAAACTCTTTGAAAGAGCGGTTGATATTGGCAGCCATCGCGTAAGCCGCGTTCGCCCAGGTATAGTTGCCGTGGTTCGCGCCTTCGGTCTCTTCTTCAAAGTCGAAGCTGTCAACCGGGTTGCTGCGAATGCCGTAAGGCAGACGCGCCAGGAAGCGCGGCATGACCATTCCCAGATAGCGTGCATCTTCCGACTCACGCAGGCTGCGCCAGGCGGCGTATTCGCTGTTCTGGAAGATCTTGGTCAGGTCACGTGGGTTCGCCAGCTCCTGCCAGGATTCCATCTGCATCACTTCCGGCGCGGTGCCGGTGATAAACGGACAGTGCGAAGCCGCACCGATACGCGCCATCTCGCCCAGCAGCTCCACATCCTGCGGGCTGTGATCGAAATAGTAGTCGCCGACCAGGCAGCCGAACGGCTCGCCGCCGAACTGGCC
>Ga0157358_1000877_pt1 | contig 12919 bp, 9 predicted proteins | sample AttcapACBM2_FD_111484 | JGI IMG/M metagenome (GOLD analysis project Ga0157358, IMG submission 111484) | Fungus gardens microbial communities from leaf cutter ant in Botucatu, State of São Paulo, Brazil - Atta capiguara ACBM2 | ecosystem: Host-associated > Fungi > Mycelium > Unclassified ...
AGCCTCTTCTTAATTAGAGTCCTATTTATACAAAAGGTTCATGGTCCATGCTACTAATATTTAACCCTGCCCTTATGTCCATGCTTCACCCTCATGTCTGCCTCATGTCTTACTCAAGGCTACCATATGTACTCCATGTGCCCTGACATCATCTTCTAGTTCTTTTTACTACATTCTAGGCCTATGAATTCACATCATGTGACATGTCATGTGACTGCGATGTCACATGCCTCTTCATCATCCAAAAGAAAAGAAAAGAAAAAGAAAACAAAATCCCTATAAAGTCAGAAAATAAAAGAAAAAGAAAATAAAAATTGTTCATGTCCAAAGCGTCCCATAACAATTAGGCTGTGGTTATATTTCTTTGCCACTTGCTTATTAATGCATATTATTACTGTTAAGAAAGCTGACACTGTGTTTTTGAGGTCAGTGATGGAAATAAGATTATTGGTGTTTATTAGCACATTTAGAGGCCCTTAGAAATGTTCCAGGATTTCCACAAAAGCTGTAGACTATGTATTTTTGTCAGTATTCTTCATATTATACCTGTTTCTATAGCAGTTGCTGATAGGAGTTACATTGTTAAATAGGGTTTACTATATGGCTAGATAGTCAGAGTCAAAGATAAACTCTAGTTTGATTGTCCAATCAGATGGGATTGTATATTGAGTAGCTAGGCCATTTGCAAAGGTGAGGTCAAGGACTAAGAGAGTTTCTTAAGAAGTATAGGGAATGTAAGTATGTTAGCCAGTGGTATTTGCAAGTAAATAACCATGAATTATGAGCCAGTCTACTATGTGGTCTATTTCTATACTAGAGTTGATGTTTGGGGAGAAGGATCATAAATGGTGGTATATATTCCAGTTATCTATGATAATTGTTGGCTAGTTGTAGAACAAAGAAATGGTATGGAGGATGGCAGTGGCACATTCATTGTATTATTTGTGATCATTATATAAGTTCATAATGGTAGTGGTTGGGTTATCTTAGTAGATTATATTTAAGATTTAAATATCCTAGTCTTGAATGAGATCTGATTGGAGCACTATCTTTATGCTGGAATGAGATCAGAAGTAAGCTATGGCATATAGTGGGGGGTTATCTATACTTTGTGTTGTAGTAGATAGAATTGGGGTCTATCTTCTGTGATCCACTAGTCCCTTTGTACTGTTGGGTGAGATTTAGGCCCACTATGGTTCTTGGAAAAGGAGAAGGCCAGTATCATTGAAGTATATATTGAGAAGACTATAAATAGTGCTCCCTTTCTTGTTACAATTAAGTTGAATTATCTTGATGATTAGTAACAGAGATGTGGGAGATGAGGTGGGTATACTATTTATTTAGAAAGAGTTTTCACATGTTTGCAAGAGCTTGTTGAGCAGTTCCTTCAGTTATCCTGTTCAGATGTCTTTACTAGGCACTCTGGAAGATGTTTTCAATTGAAGGGACAGTGTCTGCTAGTGGTCTATATTAGTTGATGTTGTTAAAAGATGTTGGAACAGAGACTAAGTTGTTTCCAGGTAACAGTTTGGCACTCTTAGGTTTGAATCTTGACTTTGTCTTGTCTTATGAGTTGTCTATATATTGGAGATATTTTGAACAGCATTTCTAGTTTGCTAGATGGTCTATGGTTTTGAGACCCATATGTTTGTAGTTTATACATGATGGATTTGTGAGTTGGTTAGCTCTTGCATCCTAGTCAACTTGTATTTTTACATCATCTGTGGTAAAGGCTAGGGAGTTGTAGTGATGTAATTCCTTGTGTACTTCATCACAGATTCTGTACCAAGGAGATTGTTGGTAGATTGTAGTGTAGTGGTTAAGGTGCTAGCAGTGGTGGCATTAAATGATAGATGGGCAGTCTGTCCATTCACAAATAGTTACTAGTCTATCAAATGTAACCATAGTTTTAGCTATTCTGAAGAAATAAGCATGTCGGTCAAAAAAGTCTACTGTAAAGATAACAGAAGAGTAGGGTTGGTTGGTTAGTTCATTTTCTAGTTGGACCTACTGGAGTAGTATAACTATATTGAGGGCTATATATTCAAGGTTTACTTTGTAAATATATTAGTGTATTGTCTGTGGAGTGTATATGCCTGAGCCATTGTAGTCAAATATGTTTGTTTTAACATTTCAAATTTCTACCTTGAACTATTTCTTATCTTCTCTGACTTGTCCATTGTAGCCTAGAACTATAATATTTGGAAGTTCAGAGACAAAGAGGAGAACTGTGGCAGGAATCTGATCAGTTCTAGTGAATGCAATACAGTTTTCCTGAGTGTTCCATTTGATTGCTATAATTTTGAGATCAGGCAGGGTACCTTTGGAGATAAGGGATATATTAATATTCTGGACTGTAGTTGTTTTATCTCTTCTAAAGTCAGAGTATGGAATGGAGTTGAAGATAATAGCTAAATACATTAGATAGTAGGGCTTGCTTTGATTGGTCAGGGCTTTGGGCTGGAGGTTAGTGGTCATGGATGGGCTAGTCTTTTGGCTTGTAGCAGTATCAGCATAGGACTTAACATAGATGTTTTCTATATTGTGTATACTTACACTCAAGTCTGGGTTTGGAAGTTGGTTGTAGGATAGTTGTTGTTGATTGACTTTGGCCACTATTTGTTTGACCTCTTTAGTGAGAAACTTTAAAGCCTCTAAGATCAGAAAGTCTTGGTATGTGGGAGTAGTATTCTGTTAGCCTGTTATAGTCTTATATAGATTAGCTGTAAGAACTGGGATATAATTGTCCATAGCACAGTTTTGGCCTATTAGTATAAACAATTTCTTGGTTATTATGAGAGCATTTTGTAGATGTTCCAAGATTTTAGTTTTTAGAATGCCATATATTTCCATATATTCAAAGTTTTCTTATAAATTTCTCTAAGTGTGATAGAAGTATGTAGGTGTGATGAAATAACTGTTGAATACATTAGAGTTAGGTTGTATGTGTTCTTATTCACTAATATCCCCATCAGCTGTGTCAGAATTATATCTGTTTATGTCTAATGCCTAGCTTTTGTATCTTTTAACCTTGGGAGTAATAAAAGTAGTAGGCTTCATGGGCTACTTTAGAAGGGTAGCACAGTGTAGCATAGACTACTAGTCTGGGGTATATAAGATAGACAATCCTATATAGAGTTCTCTATTAAGTTCTCTTATATTAACCTTAATACAAGGTTCTTTTTTAAATTTCAACTCTAAGATATTTGAATCATAACACTACTCTAGCTTCTGAGCTCCTTTAGGTACTATCTTCAAGATAATTACAGTCATCTTTCTTTGACTATTATATAATAAGCTCTTATCAATCCAGTCAATATTCTAGATTATTCTATTTAAGTTCCTAACTATCTAGTATAATCATTTTGAGGTTAGATTAGCAATTTTCTACCTGATATTTATAAATAGACCTGTCTTCATATAAAATTTGAGTACTCAAATATTATCCATACTTACACCAAACTCTATAGAGTTTTTATTCTCTTTAGTTAGCTATTTCACATCCATACCAAATGCCATGAACTTCTTTAAGCCACTACTGTTGCTCTCTACTATTGAATCTCACCTAACATTGTCTAATATCACTATTGTGGTTTTTCTTCCTTCCTTGGCTAATCTTCTAAATACTTCTATCAAAATTCCTGACTATCTAAATACTATTATTTCTTTGTTATGTTAGTATTATTCCACTAGATTAGAATATACTCTAGTAATATTTAGAATAGTTGTTCTCAGAAGTTTTTATTTTATTCTCTTAAGACTTTTTGAAAATAAGCAATATTTATACTTCATTTAGATAATATACTTGGAACTTTTAAGACATCTGAGATATTTGCATTCTAACTTCTGAACAGAACTCTAACATCTATAATCTTTTGCACATAGATCAATCTCTCATGTTTTATCTCTTAGTAACTTGTTATCTAGACTTCTAGTTGTCTTATTTCCTAAAAACTGTCTTTATAATGTCTTTCTAGTTATTTCTTCTTAGTCTGAAAATTGACCAAGTTTCTAACTAAAACTGACTAAGATCTGAATCCTCCTCCTACTTACTTAATAAAGACAGTCAACTAAGAAATTCTCTTAACTCTTCTTTTTACTAGATCTCAATCCCCTAAAATTATAATCACATAATAAGTAGTAGATATAACATATAAGTTGAGACCAAAGTCAGATTGTCTATCTACAGATAAGCTTCCAAGCTTGATCTACAATCTAGATACTCATCTAAGCCTATGGATTTCCACATCTGTTTTCTGCATAAGTTTCCATACTTGATCTGATATCTTCCTATTGTGACTGACTCCAGATATATACTTAAAGCAAGTTCCATCTAGTCTTTCCTGTCTTCTGCTTTCTGTTCTCCACAATCTTGATTGCATTCTTGACAACTTTCTGAAGATCATAAACTCTGCAAATTACTGCAGATTTCATCTAGTTAATTAGTATAAACTATCTAGATATTTAGAGTAGTTGTTGATTTTAGAAAACTGCATTCTATTCTCTAAGAATTCTTCTAGAGATATATTATATAGTATAATCAAGAATAATACTATACTTGCTGTCTTCTATTTCTTTCAACAAGTGTAGTTTGAACCAAGATTAGTTATATATCAAGGTCTAATCTTCAAAGTAATTTTGAAAGTAAATATGAAAATAGATTAAAGACTTGTAGGTTAGCTAGTAGTATATATTAAATTGTTTAGATACTAAGAAGTATTTGTTAGAAGTTATCTTCTTAGTCTTATCATAATTGGTGTGGACTTAATTTCAAGACTATATTTCACTTAATCAGTATATTACTTATAACTTTCTAGAAGTAAAAACATGTTTCCTAATTATTTACAGTTGTTTACAGTTCACTAGATAACTCCTGAGTTATAAAACTGATTTCTAAAATTGCTAAAACCTTTTATTTATTATCTACACTCTAATTTTTATCAGAACTTGTATAAATAAGATATAGTCTGTCTATGACTAGAGTTAATTAAATAATATAAAGAAGTTAAAAGTATTGTTTTCAATAACAAATAATCTAAGAACTTGGTATTATAGAAATATAGAAATTTTATTGGCAAACTAGTCTTTTTGTCAGAGTTAAAGATAATAGACTTTGTTTTTTTTAATATTCTTATTTAAGACTTAGAAATAAGATTATAATATGATATTATATGTGACTGGCACTTTTCCTTTCTCTTGTACCACCATCTTATATGGTAGTGCCTGTAAGAGACTTAGAAAATAAATTCACTTCTACTACTTCAAATATGATTCCAACACAAATCTTTGAATTACCAACTATGTCTCATTCAAATAACATAGGAATGGACATTTTTGCAGGACCTTCTCCTGACAATTATGACGAGGTGAGGGGTAGATCCCTTTCAACTAAAGGAAATATATCTAGGGACTCTTCAATGTTCTCTACAAAATCATCCATTGTATACTATAAAAAGATAGAGCACAACAATTCTATAGTTGTAGATGATGAAATGGGCAACATTTTTCCTGCTTTGTCCTACAAAACAGACCAAGAGAAAGTACTTTGAGTCAGCAAGGTAGCTGAACAACAAGTCAACACAAGGTTCAAATATGGCAAACTCGTTCCATCTAAATTAACCCCCCAATGTGTTATTAATGAACAACAACATTCCAACCCTACACGTGGTCAAGCTACACACATCAAGAATAATGCAGTCATTAACATTCAGCTTCTGTATAACTCTCATATATCTACAGAACCAGAACTCTAGAACGGTAATTTTCACCCTATTTTTCTTCATAGATCCATCAAGCACATAGCATCAGATGCTAAAAATATCAAAGACACTCTTAACTTCATAGCAAGGTATATCTCTAACAAACAGGTTGATTCTTCAAAGTTGAACAATCTTAAAGATTTTAATAGTATTGGTAAAGCTATTTGGAACTTCATCTCTTCAGTTTATCAAGCTAATTGGGATTTTCTTTATGCTGACAAACAGTCCAACTCACTTAGGAGAAAAATTATCACCAAAATTTACTCCAAAAATCCAACCCACTTCTGGCAAGAACAACAAGAATATCAACAAACCAACTCCAGTAAACATAGAAAGAATCCCTCTGCCTATTCCTGCTAAATCTCAGATGGAAGTCAATATCATCTCAAAATACTTCAAGAGCAACAAACTGGCTATCAACACTAAGCAACCCTCAAAGTTGTATGCTCAAGCTTCGAAACAGAATATCAGCACGTTTAATATCATCAAAATTAAAGAAGCTTTCCCTTCCATTGGTACAAAAAAGATCAATCAAATCAACAATATCATCAAAGGTACTCCTAAGACGAAGCCTCATATCCAGATGACCATAAAAGGACTTTCAAGAAAACATGTCATTATTCCCATGAGTAATGATAACAACACCAAATTCATAAAAAACTCCTCTGCCCATGTTGCCAACATCAACAAAGCCCTTAGAAATGTGAAATGTAAGATTCTGGTTGACTTCATTTACTCAGACTCTCTAGGGATCACAGTTGTTACTAACAAGGTTTCTCTTCAATCAGACTTCCAAATCATAAAACACTACATCAAGAATTCAGAAGATATTGATGCCCTTCAAGTTGATATCCTATGTCTCCTCCAGTCAAAGTTCTATCTCAAAATTATAGGTATCCCATACTTCCCACATAGTAACTTTCAAAACCATCTTATCCTCAGCGTCATCAAAACCATCATTAAACAAAACTAAATCTTTGATAATATCACTCTAACTTTCAAACTGCAAGTTATCAAGGTTTCACCTAAATCTGACATGTCAATCATTTGGATTGATATTTGGGACATCCAAAGTAGTAGCAGAGCTAAAGACCTCATCAACCATTGCTTCAATGTTGGAAGGTATATTGCAACTATTAGAGGAGCTAACATGAACTCCAGAGTATCACAATGTAAAAACTGCTGGAAATGGGAACACTCTACATTCTCGTGCAGAATTCAAGGTTCCAAATGCATCAAATGCAATGGTCCTCATAAATCAGAAAACCATTGCAAATTCAGCTGGTGCTGCAAGGCCAATGCAAAGACAAACCTCTCTGCACCTTAAAACTAAAAAAGGCAAGCTATGCCCACATGCATTCAAATGCTCCAACTATCAGGGTGAATATCAAGCAGACTCAAACCCATGTCTGTTTTGGAGACACAGATTGAATAGAGAGTGGTACTAAAAGAAATACGTCGAGATCCATGAAAACAGGGCCAAATCAATTTGTTCAACCGTGAACGCCAAACCTTGTCAATGATTCACGACAACTTAAAGATTTTCTCTCAGAATATTTGAAAGAACTCACTACCATCCTTGAGACTCAATCACAGTTTGACATCATTTTTATCCAAGAACCTCTATAGTCCACCATCTATTCAATTCCATGTGCCTCTAGTTGTAAAGGAAAAGTCTTAGTTGGAACAACTCATCATTCAAACTAGCTTTCTTTTACCAGAACCTCTTCAAACCAGTTAGACTTCCCTAGAGTTTTGGCCTACATCAACATCTGTCTCTCATCTCTACAGTTCTCTCTTCAAAATGACATTATTAATCACAGAGATATTCTCCTTATCTCCTTTTTTAATAACCACATTTGTTCATTCATTATGAATGTCTACTCTGACTCTTCTCATTTGGCCTTAAAGTATCTCGAGGATATTGAGGTGAACATTAACAATCTTCTCATTATGACTGGTGATTTTAATATTAGGAATAGTTTGTGGGATCTGTCCTTTCCTCATCATTCCTCTATCAGCGACAATCTTATTATTATAGCTGACTCTTTCAATTTGGATTTATCGCTTCTATCTAATTCTGCTCCCACTAGATACTCCAACACCGAGGGTGAAGCTAATTCAGTGATTGATCTTGTGTTCCTTTGAAGTGAGTTAGCTGAACTCAACAACCATTTGATCCATCCTGATTGGTGTCTTTCATCTAATCATGCCCCTCTTATAGTATCTATCCCAATTGCTGAAGAAAACATCATTTCATCCAGATTTTCAATACTGAAAAACAGTAAAGAGGAAGCTGCCTTCGTCAACAAGGCTACAGTAATCATCAAAAACCTCGACACCTCCAACCTAATAGATCATAACAAGTTGGATGATCTTGTCAATCTATTTGCATCTAAAATTGAACAAGATTGGAGAAAGAATGCTAAGTGAACCAAGTTAATGAAACATTCCAAGCAATGATGGAATGAAGAGTGTAAACAGTTATTAGACAAATATAGGACATCAAGAAGTCTCAAAGACTGGAAATCTTTCAAGAAAATGGTCAAAATCACCAAAAGAACCTTCTTTGACATTAAGATTCAAGAGATAACCAACAAGAGTCAAGACCCTTGGGAACTCATGAGTTAGGTCAACAAATGTAAACTACCCACTATCGAGGCCATCAAATATGATAATCAACTGTGCCTTACTCTTGACAGTCTTTGGAATGCTCTTTACTCCATATTTAATACTGCCCTCCACTGACATATTGACATTGAAGTCCTTGACAAGATCAACGATAAATCACCATCATTTTGGGTACTGTTTTCCAAAGAAGGATTCAAGTGCTCTATCAGCAACTGCAATAACTTATCTACACCAGGACCAGATAAGCTGTTGTGGAACCACCTCAAGTCCATCCTTAATCAAGATGAATGCCTTAGTAACATCATTAACATCACAAATGCTTGCATTAACCTAGGTCATTGGCCAGCTCACTTTAAGAGATCAACAATGGTAGTCATCCCTAAACCTAACAAACAATTATATGATCATCCCAAGTCATTCTGATCTATCATACTTCTCAATACGATAGGCAAGCTCATCAAAAAGGTTATAGGTGAGAGGCTTCAATTCCATGTTGCAGCAAATGACTTCATTCATCTGAGCCAGTTAGGAGGGTTGAAATTCAAATCTACTACAGATACAAGCATGGCTCTCATACACATCATATATTTGGGTTAGATCAAGAACATCTCAACCAGCACCTTAGCCTTTAACATCGCTCAGTTCTTCCCATCTCTTAATCATTGCCTCCTCACTCGCATTCTTCAGAAAGCAAGTCTCAATATTCATGTTGTCAATTTCTTTGCCAACTACCTTGTTGATAGAAAAATCAACTACTTATGGAATAACTTCTCCTCCCCTATGTTTGAGGTAAATGTGAGAGTAGGCCAAGGGTCTGCTCTTTCCCCCATTTTGTTGGCTCTTTATCTTTCTTCTTTTCTTTATATTTTAGAAAACCATCTAAAAAATCTTAACATTCCTATATCTATTACTTCTTTCATAGATGATGGTCTCTTCATTTCTCAGAACAAGTCATTTGACATTTCTAACTCTTATCTTTTTTGTAGCTACAATGTAATGACCAAACTTCTGGATAAGTTTGGTCTCATTGTAGAACATTCCAAAACTGAAGTCTTTCATTTCAACAGATTACATGGCTTCTTCGACCCTTTTCCCTTGATCTCTCACCTATTGGAGGCTCTGTTCTAACATCCAAAAGTTCATGAAAGTATTTGGGTTTCATCTTCGATAGAAAGCTTTCTTTCCATCAATATATCAACTACTACTCTAACAGAGCAATATCCATGGTCAAGTATATGAAAATCCTTGGAAATTCATCATACAGCATCATTCCAACACAGAAATGCCTCCTCTACAGATGTTGTGTTCTCTCCATCACTCTGTATGGTTTCCAACTGTAGTTCTACAAATGTGCACCTCTATCATACCCACTGAAAATTCTGGGTAAAATGTAAAGAAGAGCTGCTATATAGATACTTGGATCTTTTAAGATATCTCCCTTGGACAGTATTGAAGCAATTGCAGGACTCATCCCTATCAAACTCTATCTTCAAAAACTTGCAGGTAAATCACAATTACGTACCCTTTCATTACCCTCCAATCATCTCATTCAAATACTCATGGATTTGTCCTTCAACTCTCCCAAGCGTCAACATCCTGTCTTACTCAACTCTCTCACTAGTCATCAAAGATCTCATATCAAAGGCCACTTGGTCAATTCTGTCAACAAGTTATACAGAATTTTTCCTTCTTTTTTTCCTCTTCATCCAGAACTTTCTCTGGGTTCTAGAATCATTGACAATTTTTCAGACTGATTTTCTTTCAATATATCTAATAAAGAAAAAAATGACAAAATCTGCCTTCAACAACTTGATAACATAGTTCTTAAGTCATCCTCTTCCCCTTCCACAGCCATCGTTGTAACTGATGCTAGCATCAAGAACAACATAGCTACATCCATCTTGCACACACACATAGCCAATAGTCTATTAATCAAAACTTTACACCATGTGGCCTTTGTCACGAGCACTGAAGCTGAACTCTTTGTGATCAGATGCAGTATTAACCAGGCCTATACTAAGGAAAACATCTCCAAAATCATTGTGGTCACGGATTCCATCTATGCAGCCAAGAAAATATTCAATTCATCATCACACTCTTACCAAGTTCATGTTGTGGCCATACTTAGTGATCTTCACTGCTTTTTTGCTAGTAATCAAAACAACTCAATAGAACTCTGGGAGTGTCCTAGTCATCTTAACTGGAATCTATACAAAGCAGTCAATAGCAATTCAAAGGCCTTCAACCCCTTGCCCATCTATCCTTGTAAAATGTCATGGGATTACAGCAAGAAAATTGAATGTGATGATATCCTCAACACTTGGAAAATAACCTTCCAAGCTTCGGATGAAAAAGAAAGACACTTCCTTAACTTACTAGACGATAATTTCAATGTCATCGAACCTTCTTACACCAGAGGAAGTCTGTGACTCCAATCATTCAGACACTCAAACTCATTATATGCACACACTATGAGAGCAATCACCAACCACACTCCAATTGGCAAATACAGACTCAGATTTTTCCTGAGTGAAGAATTTAAGTGCTCTTGTGAAACTTACCCTATCAAATCAAGAAGACATATCCTTCATAATTGTATGAGATTCAATGGGTACTGGAATCCCAGACGAGACTCTCTGAGCCACTTTGTTATATTTTTGGTAGCTAACCCAAATGCTTTCACTTTTGCAAACAATTCTACTTCGACTGGTTTAAGTAATCCTTAGATCTAATCTTATCCTCTTTTTCTCTTCATTTCCTTTCTCTTCTTTTCTTTTAGTTTTCATGATTAGTCTTCCTCCTCTTCTTCTCTTTTCTTTCCTTCTATTCTCTATTCCATGTTTGTCTGCTTCTATTGTATGTAGTTATGAAGTAACTACTATGGTCTGCCTGCATACTCTATGTAATAAATTGTTGATATAAAAAAAATTACATGTGACTGTCACAACTGTCACATACACTCTGTAATAAAGTGTCACACATGTGACATATAAAAATATATAGAAAATTCTAAAAAGATAATATTATATAATATATTAATGATATGTTGATCTTATATAGTATATATAGCTTTTAGAATAGATTAGATGTAGTTACACACAGGATTGAGCAGTGGAAATTGGATATTATAGGAAGATCTATAGATAATAGACACTAGCTTAGTAATATAGATAATATTAGAAAATACTAGTAGTAAATAAGTCTAAATTTACTCTATAGAGCTTAGTTGTACTTCTAAGCTTGTCATCACCTAGATAAGCTTCTAATGGACTAGTAACCACTCTTAATTATCTTAATCTCTTTTGTCTAGTCTACTACAATTATATTATAGTTATTTAGTTAATTATAGTTGTAGATACTGATTGGTCAAGTATACAGACTATATTTTTGAACCATTCTACTATAGTATATATGGTAGTGGTGTAACAGTACAATATCTTACCAAAATATCAATTCAAGTTCTATAACTTCTTAATATAAAACTAATTTTTTTAACAAACAACACTAAGATGTAAAAGATAACTTGTCTACTCTAGTTCTAACATATAGATTATCTAATCACTAAGTCTTAAGTCACAACACTTCTTTTGTAATTTATTGTCTTAGTTTATAATCAATTATAATAACTTGTTATAGTCCAAACTCTAAGCCATGCCCATCCCAATATAAATATTCTGACATCAAAACTCTACAGATATTTGGCCTTATTTGCATCAAACTCCATAGATATTTGAACTTGTTTTCACCATCTTCCATGTTATCTCTCCTCAAACTCTATAAGTACTTGATCTTTTATAGCAGAGTTTTCTTTTATCCAACCTGAACTCCTATCAGTGTTTTACTGCTGAAACATCCACTGACATCACTTTAAGCTCTACTTAATTACTCTTTTAGTTCATGTATTTAAGGCTGGTAGTTACTCTGTAATAACTAGCTTGATAATTAACTAAAGTTGACATCAAACTGTAATGTCAATAGAGATACACTTACTTCTCTTGTTATAACTCCTAATTCCACTTTCAAAGACCTTTCTCTGAAATTGTGACCATATGACTAGTAGAAGGTGCAACATATAGGTTGAAGCTAAGGTTATTCTGAAAAGTCTGAAACTCTGCAGGTTTTGATAAGTTTCCATACCTGTTAAACCTTCAAGTGTGGACCATACTTAACATGACTCACCTCATTTATTAAAGGTTGAAAAGATTTCTAGACTAACTGTTATAAGTCTCCTTGGACAAAAGTACATATTGCAATATAGACTGCACTCCCACACCCCTGAAATTGTCTTTTCTTCTCGAGAGTATGTCTCAGGTAAAGAATTCAAACAGATTGTCAAATTGTAAATGGCGATAGAGTACAGGGGAATCATCGTGAAGAGAAAGAGATCGACTTGCAAGGATCAAACTGTTCCACAAATCTGATATTTCTCATTCTGCCGACTTTGAAAGCAGACTTTGTGATCAACGCTCGCACGCTGTCGTGATCTTAACAGCTTTTTGTTGCCTTTGTCTACTTGTCTCTCCAACCAT
>Ga0157358_1000878_pt1 | contig 12919 bp, 7 predicted proteins | sample AttcapACBM2_FD_111484 | JGI IMG/M metagenome (GOLD analysis project Ga0157358, IMG submission 111484) | Fungus gardens microbial communities from leaf cutter ant in Botucatu, State of São Paulo, Brazil - Atta capiguara ACBM2 | ecosystem: Host-associated > Fungi > Mycelium > Unclassified ...
ATCCGGCAGCTCTTCCAGATGCAGCTGTTTGAGACACACGACACCCACGTCTGACGCGTAACACCTGACATACAGACCATGCCCCTTAACCGGGGCTTTTGCCGTGGTTTTTTTTCAGGCTCCGGCCACGTTTTCGCCATTATTCCCGTTTCATGCCGGCCGCGACGTCGTTCATACGCCGGCAGCGTGCGCAAAACCCCGTAGCCGTCCTTTTATCCACAGAAATCCGCAAAGGGATAACCGCAGAAAGCAGCAAACGGATATCAGATAATCTGCAAAACATTCGTAAACACTGTTTTAAAGTCTTCCGGTAAACCCGGAATGATCTCTGTCACCCGCGAGATTGTGGATAAGTGGAGAAGGCCTTCGCTCGCAGCGGCCGCAGGCGTCCGCGCCGCTCAGATTCAGAAGTAGCTCCCGCTGACGCGGGCCCCAGGCACAACCACTTTAGTTACAGCATACATTCATTCACTGTAAACAGCACCGGCGCAGTCCTGACACCAAAGGTGCCCCTCCTGGCAGGGACCGGAGCCGGACCTGAAACCCCATCGCCCCCACTGAACAGCCCCGGCCGCCCGGCCCTTCGGGCCGGAACTGCAGTGGCTGATTAATGGGTGTTGTAACTAAGAGCTTTGGTGTCGCTGTGAGTGGAGTTGCTTCAGGGTACAGTGAACACCCCCCTAAGCGTCAGCAGCAGGCTGCCGACGCCAAGGCCCCGGAAATCACGCCCTTCACGTCGCAGGCGCCGTGAAGCCCGCTCACCGGGGTTAAAAGGGGTTACGTAAGCTTATTAAATGCTGAAAGCCCGCAGGGCTGTTCAGGGAAAGGTAGGGTATAGCACGAATTATACGTCTGTAACCGGCTACGCCGGGCGTACGGCGCCGTTCAGCTTCTGCCCCCTCTTTTACGTCATCTGGCGCCTTCATGCCGCTGGAGCGGCATCTGAAAGGCAGCCAGTCTTGGCCTGGTGAACTCAGAATCCAATCACGACATTCGCCATCACCATATTTGAGCGTGACTTTCTGTCATCCATACCCAGCGTCCCTTGGTAACTGATCCCAGGACTGATGTTATACGGGAGTTGAAAACTGATGCCGGCACCAAACGTCAGAACCTCTTTGCTGGAATTAAGCGTCTGAACAGACCAGGTGTTATCAGCCGTGTCGGCATAACCCACCCCTGCCGTTCCCTCATCACTGACATCACGGGAATATTCCAGCCGACTGTGCAGGCGCAACAATCCCCAGCTCACAGGAATACCGTATTCCTCCCGCAAGCCCACAGTGCCGGTTAGCTGGGAAATCTGCTGACCGGAATAAGCCAGATTGAAGGCATCCGCCTGAGATTCAGAATAGTTATCGAGCCAGTGTTTTGCGTAATCCACCCTTATATACGGTGCAACAAGGCTTCTTGCCGAACGCATTTCATATCCACCAGTCAGAGAAGCAAAAATTTGATGGCCAGAACGGTCACCTCTGGCAAAAGTATCCATTTCCGTCACGTAACGTCGGCTGTCAAAATTAAGCCAGCTGTAACCAAGCAGACCGTCCAGATAGAGCGCGCCGGGATGAAAGCTTCCATATAGAGCTGAACTTGTAGCGCGGCTAATCGTGCGGGAGCCAGAGTTACCGATATCATTGACCTCCCGACCAAACCCCACTCCCGCTCCCACTGCCAGTTCGGGTGACAGCCGGTAGTCTGCTCCTGTACTTACACCGGCCAGAGTATGGCTGAAGCGGATGATATTGGTGCGGGTCGAACCGAAATCCACAAAGCCACCGGTCCATAACCCAAGAGGACTGTCCGGAGGCTGAACTGATGAACTTTCTTCAGTTGTGTTTTCATTCGGCAGGTTGCCGTTCGCAAATGCATCTTTCATACCGTTCGTTACTGTCTGGCCGAACTGTAAAGGTTCTTCGTAGGAGGGTCGGGACTGCGGCAGATTAACCTGAATACCGGTGAAATCATTTCCCTGGCCTGATGCTGTATGGAGTTGTTCCAGCCGGGCTGTGAAATTGCGGATCTGATTTTTTGCAAAGTCCTCTGCTGACTGTGTCATGGCACTTATTGTACCAATTACGTCGGCATCTCTGGAGGGATCCGGACGGGATGAAATAATGACAGAGATGGTACCGGGCTGGGAAACCGCAGCACCGCTGGAAAGGGTGTAATGCATGACGATAACACCACTTGAGAGTGGCGTTGCTTTAAACACCAGTATGAAATCATTACCTCTGTGTTCAATAACAGCGCTTCCCATGGATGCATCGGGCTGGTCCGTCAGTGCGGCTGAGCTGAACGGCCCGCCTGTAGCCCCCTGTACAAGATCCATCCGAAGCGTCTGCCCTGCATAAAGTTTTCCGGAACGGTCGGGGGCAACGGGCAGGGCCCTTTCGACTGTCAGGCTGTACTGACTCACGACGGTTACGCCGAGACTGTCGGTGGCGGTCACGCTGAACTGAGACATACCTGCGCTCTGCGGTGTCCCGCTCAGCTCACCGCCACTGAATACCATACCTGCAGGCAGGTTTCCGCTCACGGTAAAACGGTATGGGGCAGTTCCTCCCGTCACAGTGAAAACCTGTCTGTAAGCCTGTATTGCTGTAGCTGAAGGTAATGTTCCTGCCGCAGGTGTCATAGAGAGCTGCGGCGGCATGACGGTCAGTGTAACGCTTGCCGGTGCTGAAGTGCCGCCTGCATCAGATACGGTATAGCTGAAACTGTCTGCGCCGGAATAGCCCTGGTAAGGAGTGTAAAGGACGCGTAACCCCCGGACCGTAAGATTGCCGTGTCTGGCTGTCTGCACCAAAGCCAGGGAAGTTGAATTGCTGCCTGTCAGATCCAAAACAACATTGTCAGCAGAGTTTGCCGCAACACTGGCTGACACGGCTCCTGCTGTCGGCAGTTTTGCACTAATATGAAGTGAGTAAGAACCGGAACCGACTGCGCCATTGACATCCGTTGCGGTAACACTAAACGTATAATCACCGCTGGAGACGGGCGTTCCTGACAACACCCCTGCACTACTCAGCGAGATTCCTGTGGGCAGCCCTGATGCGCTGAATGTGTAAGGTGCCGATCCTCCGGTGGCGGTGATGGTTTGCGACCAGTTTTCCCCCTGAGTTGCTGCAGGAAGCGCACCCGCAGCAGGACTGAGTGTCAGACTAGCCCTACTGACGGTGAGAGAGAGTGTTGCTGGTGACGACGTTCCCCCGCTGTTGCTTAACTGATAGGAAAGGCTGTCGTTACCAGAATACCCCGCATCGGGCGTATAACTCAGCGTTGCGCCATTCACTACCGCGCTACCATGCGCTGGTGACTGCGTGACAGTGAGCGCGGAAGGCGTTCCCCCTGAGTAAGGATAATTAATTACATTATTACGACTGTTGGCTGACACCGTTGCTGAACTGCTCTGGGAAACGGGAGGCTCGTTAACAACCTGCAGTGTATAGCTTCCAGTTGCAGACGCACTGGTGGCATCAGTAGCGGTCACGGAAAAAGAGTAATTACCCTGCGTTACAGGGGTACCTGAGAGTTTGCCCGTGGTTGCATCCAGCTGCAGACCGCCAGGCAATGAAGTCGCTGTCCAGTGAAGAGGCGCTGTACCACCGCTGGCTGTAAACGTCTGGCTGTATGCTTTTGAAAGTGTGGCATCCGGTAACGCTCCGCCTGAAGGTGAAAGGGTAATGTTGTTCCCTTCTGCTGCCACGTTGACTGTAAAAGTGTAAGCAGTATTGGTAACAGATTGGGAGGGGGACGCAACTGCAGCCCCAACGTAAGTATAATACGTCAGATTATCAGTGAACGCCGTGCTGGTATTTCTTGATACCAGCGTGAATGTCAAAGTTGAATCTGCAGATCGTCCGCTTACAGAATAAGTTGCATTCGATGTTGTGATGGTCGTGGGAGAGGTGCCCGAACAGCTTCCACTGCCGTTTGACACCCCGATTCCGCAGTTAAAGATGCCGCGGACACCGTGTCCAAGGGTTGTCTGCATACCCGCCCAGCGTGCATTTGACGTATCAGACCAGCCAGGACCAGAACCGGGTTCTATATATGTGTTACACGTCTGAAAATTCTGGGTTACGACATCACCAGTCGCGGCAAATGACAGTGTCGAAGAACAGGATGCGGCTTCTGCATGCTTCAGGGGAAACAACACAGACAGGGCAAGCAGACACAGGCAGGCCCCCCATATCCAGTGGCTGCGGATCCAGTAAGTCATAATTATTCCGTTTGCTGAATGTTGTCTAAAGCAGTTCCGAACAGCGTCATTCGGCTGAACAGGACTGAAAAATGCTAAGGATTAACTGCTTGTTACCCTGATTATCCCACCACCATGTTTGTACCCGGTTTCCATCTGAACAGGTAAACCATCAGGATGAAAGGCCGCAAGTTTTAACGGTATATAAGACAGTACGCCGGCCAGTCGGGAACTTAAATTCAGGGTTGTATAATAAACATTCGAAAGATTAACCAAAAACTCATTTAAAAAAAATTCCCGGTCTGTTTTTTTTTCAATACCTGTCTGTCGGAGGACAAGTGCAAGGTTCGCTCCCCTGATATCAGAAGCATTTGTCAACGAAAGAGAAAATCGCTGCTCAACATGATGGTGCCCAAAAGGAAGGACTAAATCCCGCCACCTGTAATTCAGTATGAGTGTGTCGCCCTCCAACGCAGCGTCGAATTTATCTATTGCTATCGGCAAGTTATTTTCTGCATTACGGAGATTAAGATGTATTACTTCACTGGCTGATACCAGGCACGGCTGCCAGTTTTTTTCCTGCTGAGTACAGTTCAGCCCTTCTATGAGATTAACGATACACAAAGTGTCTACCGTTACTGATGTTGACAGGTAGGACCAGAGCATATCCGGTGGGAGCTGAGACCGTACCAGCGCCTCAGTAAGCAGATCGGTAAATGCGAAAGTAGGAAACAGTCTTGGTGACAGGGCTACGTATTCAGCGTCCCCCTGGCAGGATAACTGTTCGGGAATGATGGTTTGAAGGTTGTTTATTTCTTCAGGCTGCAGAACGTTGTAGGGCGGTTCCAGCAATAAATAAAAGTACCGGTAAACCCTGAGATCCCCCTTAATCTCTGTAATGATTAACGCAAATCGCGCAATGTCGAATAGTGTCTCGTTATCAGACGGAAAAGGGCGAAAACTAAAGCAGAGCGGTGCAGCAAGCCACTGAAGAAGTGAGCCCAGATTAGCCCTGAAACCAGCAGCCATTACATAGCGAAGCTGCTCAGTCCGCTGGTCAGACAGCGTATCCAGTAAAGCCCCATTTATCTCCAGCGTTAATTTTTCATGGTGTGCAATATCTTGCGAAGAAGGCTTACCGTCTGGGTGATAAAGAATATTGTCTGGCACCCGAACAGGCGCGGGGAATTTAACGCTGATGGGAAAAAGCAGGTTCAGAGTCAGGATGCCATCCTTAATCAGATGGCTGTCATTTCCTGAAGAAGAGAATAGCAGTTCCACATCAGTCACCTGAAGTGTTATTGCTGGCATAAGTCCCAGTCCGTTGCAAAGACGGAACCCTCCGATCTTTCCGCTCACTACCAGACCACTCTTATCGGGTGTTTCGCTGAAACAGAATGTCAGCGGGGGCTGATTGCTGCCCTGGATCTGGGTATTTACAGCCTCCGCTGATGAACTCACAATCCAGTCCCAGCCCGCCGTATCGACAAAGGTAGTCACAGAGGGTCGCTCCACGGAGATCCCTCGAGGCGAAGACTCTGCACCAGTGAAACCGATGCCAGAGAAAACTGTTCGCCACCATGCCAGGAGAATGGCTGAGAAACGTTAAGGCAAAGCAAATCGAAAGGGTGGGGTTCTGTTCGATCACAGTAATATTCAACGGCAGGAATGCACTCAATAAGACCGCTTACGGTACAGCTTAGCAGCATGATGCTAAGCGATAACGGACCTGTAAGCATGAACGCCACAGCCGTTCCAATAAGGAGAACAGCCATGGCTTCGCTGTGCATTTCACGAATAAATTCATCTTTTAACTGCGTACTTTGGTGAACTTCAGGCGGACAGGCTTCAATGAATAAAACCCGGAGTTTTCCGCAGGCATCCGTTTCTGTCGTCAGCACATGACGACTGGATACCGTTGTATAGTCAAAGAGCGCTTGCTTATCGATGCAAACCTCACTTTCACACTGTAACTCGTTACCAGTAAACCGAATAACCAGTTTCGTCAATGACGCAGGCCAGAGGCTGTCTCCATCCCTGATGTCAGGAATGGAAACCGGTTTGGGCAGATAAAGACGGGGTGGTTCATCCTCCAGAATCATGACAGCTGGATTGGCGACATGGAAAGTCTTTTCCAGCGCCGGACGTATAATCCAGTCCAGCATCAGATGAGGGGAGATAAGTAATGCAGCCGGGGAGTCCGGTGCTAATGCCGTAGCCATTACCTGGCTGTTGAGCACCGGTGCTTCACGTGAGTTAGTCATCGCAAGCACAGCAAGGAGGCCTTCATTGCGGCCGGGAATATCTGTATAGGCATAACTGACATGCGAAGGTTTTAACCAGCTGTGAGCCTGTGTCGATTCTATCGGACTCATGTCAATCTGAGCGAGAACCTGAGCAAATAATCCGGTCTGCTGACGCAACCAGTCCTGTAATACGGTCTCCACAACCGCTACATGGCGCAACGCCATGTCTGGTACGAAATCAGATGACAGAATCGTCAGGGGGGATCGCACCGGTGAGCCTGAATTAACCATAGTGCAGATCCCCAGCGACGCCGAATATGTCTTTGTAAACCACGCAAGCTGAGCGTCCACAACCACTGAACCATTGAAGGAGGTATCCGTTTTTTCATCATTTACGTGGGCATCGCTGACGGTTAATTCCAGGTATAAAACCGCGCCGGAACCGCCGGTCACGATTTTCCAGTTGTCAATAACGCCAGTAACCTTTGTTCCGTCATCATGCCCTTCAAAGCGAACAGGTTGAATACACTGTGCTAACTTCTGATTAAGACAATCAGTCCTTACCGCATATACTAAATCCCAACCAAGCGTGGGAGCGTCTTGCTGTGGCATCATTCGCCTTCCTCAGGGAATTTGACGTTGAAACCAAGAACAAATGCGCCATTTAATCCCGCACACAGCAGTTGGACGTTATCCTGCTTAGCCCATACCATAGGCTGAATACAGTTTGTACCAAACAGCGCCAGTTCAGGTACTTTCTCGGGTTTTGTGTAGTAAATATCAATCATGTCGAAGGAGCTCATCTGTCCCCATAGCTGGCCGGCAAGATTTCCCAGCATCATAGGCAGTGTTTTGACTAGAAAGAGCCTGACCAGATCCTTTATCCCCCACGAACTTCCAGACTTAACTTCGCTCGTCGCGACCTGAACTACTTCCTCACTAACAGTAGATGAGCCCAGTGTTTCGACAGTTTGCTCTACTTCCAGGGTTACAGTTCGAGATACAGAGCCTGCAGCACTGGTTGCTTCTTCGATGACAACGTTTTCTTCATTTTTGAGAATGTCAGAGGCAATCTCTTCAGAGCTTTGAACTATCTGTTTCCCCTCTCCTTTGACAACATTGGCAAGTTCTTTACCACCTCTTGCGGCATATCGAGCAGCCATAAACTCAGCACCAAAGGAAAGAACCATGGTAGCAACTAGTCCGAGAACTGCGCCTTCAATCATTTCTCGCGCAACTTTTTCTGGTCGGGGTGAGGCTGTCATAGACTGTCGTGGCTCAGGTTTCATTTGCATCGCAAAGCGGCCCTTTTCATCTATCCCGAAAAGACTTCTGGCACCTAACGACATCTGTACATTGAGTTCATCCTCCATGCCGAAAATAAAATTAATTGACTGAAATTCCTGAATCAATTCGGTACCAGAAACTGTAAGGCAGAACTGATTTACAGGAATAGTGGCATCTACAATCTTGTTACGGCTATACCACTTATCGTTGTTGGCATGGAGTTGCAACTTGAGCGGTCTGACATTTGTCAGAGTAAGTCCGTTGTCAGACAGTGAAAATGCACTGGGTAATTCGCCAAATATAGTATGCAAATTAGGCTGGATAATTTTTCTGAGCACAAGACTTGGTGAAATTAAGAAAGCAGCATTGACGTTTTCATTAATTGGTATTGCACCAGCAGGGATCAATGCTGATATCTGGCCGGGCTGACGGTTTTCTGTCATCGCAAGTACGGCAAAAATACTCTGTTCAACGGTTTCTTCTTCCGTTGCTGAATCAGCAACCGCGAAAGTAACATAAGTTGGCTTAATCCACGCAAAATCTGGCGAAGGTGTGTTTGCTATATCAACCGACAGAAAAACAAAGTCAAAGAGATGCTGATGAGTCAGAAGCCATTTTTTTAGCATCCCCCCCAGAACCCGGGCATTAGTGTCATCTTCATCATCAGGGCCTGACTTATTTACCACATTTTCCAGTTCTTCAATCTCAACTGGTGCTCTTTTATGTGCTGCTGAAGTCGTCTGAACAGTTGAATTTGTGTCGGTTGACGAGGTAGCAGCGTGCGCCTTCAGCTCATTTGTCAAATCGACTCTGAGTTCATGCTTAACGTTGTCTGAACTCTCTGCAGAATCCATGTCAGGTTGATGAAAACCCAGACGAACTGTTGCAATGGCGCATGCACCGGCAACATCATAAATAAATTTATCACCGTTGCGTCCATTAACAACGGCTTCACCGGCTAAAAAAGTGATAGCAATTTTCAGGCTGTCAGAACCACTGCCATGGACTATTTGCCAGTCTTTCAAAAGCGCATTAATCTGACCGTCAGTACAGTCGATACTGACCGTGGCATCTTCACCTTTATTTTTAAAATGCTTGCGCAGTGCTTCATTAAGTACCGGCACTTTTAGTGCATAGATAGTATCCCAGCCGCGCGTGTCAGCCAGCCCCAGCCCCTTTGTAAATTCAGTTGTGGTAAAGAGTGCTTCTGACATTGTTATGGCTCCTCAACGAGATTAAAAACAATTGAAACGCCAAGTACCAGGCCACCTTTTACGGCTGCGCGTATAAGTACATTTGACGGAGAGGGTACCGAATTATTTACGGGTACGGTCTGACCACTGATGAAATTAGTCATAAGCGGGAAGGATACGTTCTTGAACAACATGTCTGCGGCACCAACATAAGCTGCTGCTGCATTTTCACTTGCCTTTTCAGCAGCATCTTTTCGCTTTTGTCCTGCACCACCAAAAAAGTATTGATCGGATAAACTGCTCATGTAGTTGCCACCAAAGTAGCCACCTGCTAGTCCGAGTCCGTAAAATGCACAACCCAAAAGTGTTGCCACAAAGGGTTTTTTGGCATCACAAATTGCATTTATTACCAGTCCTTCAGTCGCAGAGGGGGAACCAAAGGGGAGTGACTGGTTACTGCTGAGCATCGTAGAATGCAGGTCATCCAGATATCCTGACATAACACGTCGGGGAGGTTTTCCCCAACTATCAGTCAGAATGCGAAGTTTCTTGTCGCGCCCTCCTGGCACTACGGTCAGAGGGGGCCCGTCAGCGTCGCGGACGGGCGTTTTCCAACCATTTACAGACACTGGTTCATCTACATTGCCTGTAACTGACAAAATGTTAAATTCGCGGATTGCGTTGACATATTCGGATGCACTGACTGTACCATTGAGATAACCTTCATTCATAAATTCTGCGCAGACTTTATAGAAAGCAGCTGATTCTGTAGAATTCAGACCAGAGATAGTCTTGGTGCCGTCCATTACATCCTTTACCACAGGCGTTTTGCCCAGAAAAAATTCTGCAAACTTCCCTCGTCCAAGTGTTGTGGTGCTTTCGTTGTTAATAGTTAACGTGGCATTTATAGTTTGAAATATTTCTTTTACACGATTGCAAAATCCGTCAACTACCTGACGGTTATTCCTCTGTTCCTGCATACTCTTTATGCGTAGTGTATCTGCGTTAAGTGCATTATTATTCTCCTGCTGCTGTGCATGTGTCAGTAAGTTCGGCGTTACATTAAATGCTGGATCGTCCGGGTTAATGCGAGGGACGTTAATTTCTGGTAATTCTATGTTCTGTACTACTCTTTGCTCATGCGGAAGCCCAGCCACACGCCTGACATTAATCTGCCGACGAGGCCGCCCAGCGATTCGAATTAAGTTTGAACCCATGGCTTGTATGTAACCCACATTTTGCCCATCCGGCATTCTATAGAACATGCGAAGGCCGGGCGTAGTCGTATCCCGACTTACAATCCAACTGTCATGACGACTGCCTGTATTATTTAACGGAGAATCATCCAGATCCTGAATAATAGTGCCATTCGTATCCTGACGTGGATTATTGATATGTGTATTGTCAGGTTCATCCGGCATTTGATGGTATGCAAAATTACTTTCTTCAGGTAGTTTGAGACGAAGCTCCGTGTCAAATTTTAAACGCGACCTGAAATTGCTTTCGAGTTTTTTTGCATTATCTATTGTCTGCTTGTCAGTAACATGGCTTTCATCTTCGTAACTGACCACCATTTTTCTACCAAATCCGATTGAGAAAGAAACTGATTCCCCACTAGCTTCAGCCTGTGCCACAGCAGACTGAAAATCGAGATGTAGCTGGCGCAGTTTTTCCGGCTTGTTTTCAAGCAAAAATGCTCCCATTCTGTCCATTTGATAAGCCAGTAGTTCAGAGACCAGTGTAGCCAGCCCTGCTGAAAGCAGAGGTGCTAAAACTTCAGCCGTGCTAGCCACTCCCTGTGTAAAATTTGTAGTGATTTTGGGCGAGCCTTTCAGGGCTATGTCGATTTCATTAGTATCGCTGTTCACTATCAAATTAAATTCCGTAGTGACAGTGATAAGCATTACCGAACCACCACCGAAATCAACGGTTAATTCATCGATAGTTATTTCAATGGTATCGGAGCCAACACTGAAAAGCAGTTTACCGGCTGGGATTGTTGCCGGATAGTAACGACCTCCTGCACTCTGCGCCCCCAGCTCGGTCATTAGTGTCGCCGCTCCTGTAACAGGATCTATTCTGTAACTTAATTGGAGTTCCTTCTCATTAAAGAGGCCAGCTTGGTTATCAGGTTTAAGGGAACCAAGCATCGAATTTCCAACGGCTTTGTTCAGCAACTCACTAAAAGATTCCGTACCAAGCGTGGTGGGTGAAATAAATACAGCTGCATTGATATCATCATCAACAGGAAAGGCATTACCATCAAATGAATTCTGTAGCGCTTTAATTTCTTCTATTTTCGATTTAGACGTAGAAAGGATAGCGAGAAGGCCTGTCTCCTCGTCATTTGCCATAACTGATAATGCATAAGAGAAATACGTAGGGGTTAGCCAGGGAACATTTACACTTTCTGCATAGTCAATTGTGATTACACTAGCCAGAACTCCATCGAAGAGAACCTGTTGATAACCGTCTAATAAAGGAATCAAAAGCTGCTTAATGTTAATAACTGCACCAGTGACATCATTCTCAATGACATTAATGCTTTTAAGAATCGGCTTGGCAGATGAACACTTTAAGTAATGCAAACCGGGAGTTGTTGAATCTGCACTGAATGTTGGCTTGGTGACAATATGCGCTGAAAACTTAATGGTTACATCGTTCGTTCCGTCCTGATACTGACCACTCGCAGTCAATTTCCAGTCAAGGAGTGGCTCCGATTCCCCGGTAATCAATTCCAAAGATATGACAGTAAAGTTAACAATCTGAGATGTGGAGCCAACAAGTGATTGTCCATTAATGTCAGACAGTTCCCAGGTTTTACGCAATGCTATGTCAGCATTGATGGTGTCGTATCGAATCGCATATACTGCATCCCAGCCATTAGTTATATTTTGTATAACTGTTTCACCATTGAAATGGCAAATATTTTTGTAAAGATCTGTCATGTAAAACCATCCTTAAGCCTGTTTAACAGTGTATGAACTCGGAAGGTAGATGCTTTAAATAATGGCCATACCGTTTTGATCTTTAGTAAAAATCAAACAGTTTATTTTCAACAACTAAAAAGCTGGAATCTTTTAGGAAAGCTCTGATTGATATACACTTAAATAATAAAATAGTAAAGCTTTGAATGGATCGCCACTGGTCCTCAGATTCAGAGAGGCAGAATCTATCTGACCGTAACCGGCTTCGCCGGGCTACCGGTGCCATGTGGCCAGTTCACCCTGGCGGGCATCAGCTGTAGCGCATAAAACCTGATTCAGTGCAGGAGATATCCTCATGCAGAACGTTGATGATGACGAAGTTCAGTCCACTTACCGGGAAGCGTGCAGACTTGCCGGCATGGTTTGTCTGAGGAAAGCGAGTGATGGTGACGTAATCAGCCGCGAAGAGATCAAACGTGATCTTATCCTTTTGCTAAAGGCACGTCTGGAACGAAGTGATGAGGTTGAACCCGCTCTCATGTTTGCGATTGAACAACTGATGGAACCGCCCCCTTAGCCGATAAGTATTCATGGCAGAGTTCTGATATCGAAAATTATTGTGCTTCAAGGAAGATTATGGGGCTTTACAAACCGACTATCTGTGAGAAACAGAATCGGCAGGAGTTCTTACTGAGACATATAAGACAAAAGGCGTCCTATCGGACACCTTTTACCATTACCTCAATTTTACGACCTGCTGGTTGTCTCAGCCGCTCTCTAAGAAGTTAGTCCAGGCTCTTAAAGCCAGGTACACACTCGCAGCTCAGGCGACGTTATATAATTTATAGAGTTAGGTCGCTCATACCAGCTCTACGACTGACGTACACGGCCGCAGGGACCTTAACATGAGAATTTAATTGTCAGACTGGGGGAATGAAGAATTTAACCCCCAATCGGATTATTGCCTCAGTGCTTTGAAGGTTACTGTGAGGAAATCATTCTTTGAGACAAAGTATGCTGGCGGCTCTGGTTAAAAAACTTCGCCAAGTTTCTCCCCACTGC
>Ga0157358_1000879_pt1 | contig 12916 bp, 15 predicted proteins | sample AttcapACBM2_FD_111484 | JGI IMG/M metagenome (GOLD analysis project Ga0157358, IMG submission 111484) | Fungus gardens microbial communities from leaf cutter ant in Botucatu, State of São Paulo, Brazil - Atta capiguara ACBM2 | ecosystem: Host-associated > Fungi > Mycelium > Unclassified ...
CACAAGAGAACTTGACAAGGAGTCTCTGATGTATTACTACCTTATTTATACTATAGATACATAATTTGTGCTAACAATAAATAACCCTACCCTAATGTTTATGTATTGTCTATACTTCCACTATATATTAATCTTATATCTTTTATAAGAAAACTATGCCCTATACATATGTCCTAACATCATGTGACATGTCATGTGACCACAGTCACATGCCTCTTCATCATCAAATAAAATGAAAGAAAAATAGATAAAAGAAAAAGAAAAAGATTAATATTCCAGTATATTATAATACCAACATACTATAACTATGCTATATAATATTATTTGTTTCAGAACTTTTTATAGATTTTTCTGTATCACATGATCCTATAATATATGACTGTGATATATGTGACCAATTTGTGCCATGTGTCATGCCTTCATCATAATATATGATATTTTATGACAATCATATATAATATCATAATAACTCTTACTTTTAAGTCCCAAATAAGAAAATAAATAAAAATGAAAAATAAAAATGAGAAAGAAAAATAAAAGAAATCAAGTCCATCATCTTCAATTATAACACTACTAGTATTAAGACACTAAAAGAAATATTAGAATTATTGAGGATTATTGAAGAAGATATCTTAGAAGAAATTAAAATAACAGAGATAGCATTAAGCAACATGTTAAGAGTATAAACACTAGCAGTACCAGCAGAGACTACACCTAATACTAAAGAGCATAGTTTCAGATCTAGAATAGTTTGATAAAGACTGAACAAAATTCAAAGATTGATAGAAAAGTATACAATTATTTCTCAAAAGCAACAGACAATAAGATTACCATAATATTATTTTAACTTAGAAAAAGTAAAGTTGGCATTTATGCCTAAAAAAAAATTAATCATATAAAAGACTATGATAATATCCAGATACATTGGTTAATATATTAGCACTTGTAATTTATATTTATAGACCAAGCCTATTTATCACCTATGTTGTGACAACTACTAACCAAGATAGTCAATAATACACTAAGTAGTCTTATAAAAATTACAAGAGAACTCAACAAGAAGTTCCCAATGTATTCCTACATTATATATACTACTATTACTAGTCTGACTCTAAACTACATATGCTGTCCATAAGTCTACTATACCATTATCACAAGGTGAACATATTGCAGCCATACCCTTGATGTCATTGTTTTAGTTCTATCTACTATGTTTCAGATCTATGACATCACATGCTTCTTTATTATTCAAGAAATAAATGAAAGAAAATCAAAATAAAATATAAGAGTTCAAGCATACTATGAGAGTATCCCCCTCTTAAGGTTCTGCCTCTGGAAGAACTGGCCTCTCTTTCCCTTTCCATCTTACCTAATTTCTTTCTAACTTTTTCAAATATTTATTTTTGAATCTTCTATTATCTCATTCAAACATTATTTTTGCTGTATACTTTCCTAGTAATTCACTTTTCTTAAATATCTCTGCTTTTAGATTCAGTACTTTTTGCTTTCCCTCATATTTCCCAAGTTCTCTAACCTCTCCCAAGTATCTTCTTATATCCCTTCCATCTAACCAAATACTTTGGCTTTTCTCTCACACCTCTTTTATTCAATATCTTCTCTACCTCATACTTCTTCTTTCTATTTATCTTTATCTTTACTGGAGAAAGTGGAATCTTCTTCTGTTACTCTACCTGCTCCTGATACAATGCTATCCTACTCATATTAACCACCAGGTGAATTTTTATTAATACCAGTAACTCTAACTTCACCATATTCTCTGATATAATTTTCTTAATTTTATATAGTTCCATAAACTTCTCTGTTAACTTTTTTGTTTCCCTATTTTTCATCTACTATGTCAAATTCTTTGTACTTAACAACATTCTATCTCCCATCTTATACTCTACTACCTTCTTTTTATTTCCATCTGTATATTTTTCATCTTTTTCTATAACTTTTTCAATGCTGCTTTCACTTCTTCATACATCTCCTTCATTTTCATCACAAATATCTTTACTTTCATATGCTTCTTCTTTTTTCTTATTTCAAAATCTATCTTCAGTTCTCTTCTATAGTTAACCTTGAATGGTGATGACTTTGTTGTAGTATATACTTTATTGTTGAAGACAAACTCTGCAGTTGCTAACCATTCCAACCAATTACTTTGCCTATAATTGATGTATTCTCAAGTACTGCTCCAACTCTGTCATAGTATGCTTGAACTCTTATATTTTATTTTATTTCTTAGATAATAAAGAAGCATGTGATATCACTTCTTTCTCTCTTACAACCATTTTGTACAGGAGCACCTATAAGAGAATTTGCAAATAAATTATTTCCTACAAATTCTTTACTCATTCCATCTATCCTAAACTCTTCAAACATGGATATAGACATTGACACTCCTAGGAGAAGATCATTTTCTTCAAGTGAGAACAATTCAAGAGAGTTGTCAACTTACTTTAAAACGTCTTCCATCTCTTATCATGAAAGGATGGAAATTCAAAACTTCAATATATCTTGAAGCAAACAGGTTGAGAACAATAAGAAAGAGAGACTTTCTCTTTCATATACTACTCCCAGAGTAGAAGAAGATAACATGGTTAATGAGATAATTAACACTAGCCCTAATGAGGGAGCACTACAGGATAACAATGAGATATCTTGTTAGAAACACAAAGATTGGACTCTATCTTGTTTGCTTCTTCTTTTTTTTTTTTATCTTTAGAACTAGAGTTAGGAATCAGAAAAAAGGCACAGGTCACACTGTTACATGATCATGTACCATGATAGAAAATGGTAGAAGGTTCTGGAAGGAATGATATTATACCATAAGCTATACACATGGTGGTCTTAAGACAGATATATAGTCATTTAGGGTAGGCTAAAGTAGTGCACAAACTATTAGTCTGAGGTATATAAGGTAGCCAATCCTGTACAGAGCTCTTGATTGAGTTCTCTCGTGTAAACCCTATACAAGGTTCCTTTTCTTAACCAACTGTAAGGTCTTGAGATCATAACAAATACAGACATAACTCCAAATGCTGTTAGAGATACAGGAAAGAGAAGGAGCAATACAAGGAGCAAGTACAGAAGTGGCCAAGCCACAAGTGTTTAATAGGACCCCAGGAAAGGTCTTAGGTTTTGTAATGGCATGCAAGTTGTATATAAGAATGAAAATAAAAGGAGTAGTGGTAGAGAAGCAAATTCAATAGATACTGTCATATGTACAAGGGGGATCAGCTGATATCTGAAAGGAAAATATACTGGAGGATCTAGAAGTAGGACTATTGGAATATAAAACAGTAAGGGAATTTTTGGTAGATATAAAAAAAAAGTTCAGTGAAGGAGACAAAGAGGTAATTAAAGTAGCAGAATGAAAAAGAATAGAGCAGAGAGAAAGAACAATAGAAGAATTCATTCAAAAGTTCAGAAAAACAGCAAGAGAAAGTGGATATGAAAGGAAATCTTTAGTAGAGAAATTCAAGAGAGGTATAAATGGAACCATATGCTGAAGACTCATGGAGTCAAAATAGCAACCCAGCTCCTTTGAGCAATGGTACAATAGAGCAATAGTATTGAATAGGAATTGGAGAGAGAGTAAAAGAGAAGAGAAGAGGTTGAGGGAACAATAAGACAATAGAACTCAAGCTCCAAGACAAAACCAACAAGGAGTATAACAGCAACCAATACCATAGTCTCAGGTCTGGCCAAGAAAATAAGAAGCTCCTTAACAACAGGTACTGACAGGGCCTGCTCCAATGAAGGGAGTAGAAAGAACAAATGTAGTAATGGTACACTCAAATCAGTAGATAATGTTTGCACCACACAACCCATATGTCATGGAAGTGGATCATAGGAATAGAAATTGTTACAATTGCAGATGTTTTAGATACTTAGCTAGAAATTGCAGGAATAGAAGAACAGAAGGCAAAATTGGGGAAGAAAGAAGACTGGAATATGGAAATAAGAACAATGGACAAAGGAGGATGATTGAAGAAGGAAATGGACAAAATAATTTAAATAGGGAGTAAGACTTGATACTCCTTGATTAAGTCTCAATAATGATAAGTACACAATACTTTCTAGAGTAATGGATATTATATCCTGCTGTGACCTGAACAATGGGGAGCTGTTAAGAGAAATAACAGTGAAGATTGGATTAGAGTTTGCAAGAAAGCAAGGGTTTAAGTTAAAGAAAATAAAAAGACCAATATATGTAAGAAATGTGGATAAGACATTCAACAAGGAAAAGCCAATAGAACATACTGTGAAGATAAATATTTATTACCCGTAACATAGAGAGAAGATAGAGATAGATGTGATAGGAAAACAGAAGTGGAATGTAATCTTGGAGATGCCATAGCTTGCTTGCCACAATCCTAAAATTGACTGAAAAACAGGAGAAGTAAAAATGACAAGATATTCAGAAAAATATGGGAAGCAGTGGAGACTAAAGCAGAAAAAATTGAGATGGGAAAAACAAAAGGAAAAGGAAAAGAAAGAGAAATTGGGGAAGAAACAAGAGGAGAAAGAGCAGAAAAAGAGAGAAAAGAAAAAACCAAAGAAGGAAAGAATAATGAAAGTAAAGAAGGTAGCAGAAGAGTGGGAGATTTGTAACAAGGAGAAAAAGGTAGCAAAATTAGAGGAAAAAGAAAGAAAGCTAGTACCAGAAAGGTTCCACAAGTAGATTCAGATTTTTGGCAAAAAGGCTAGTGAATGGATACCTACAAGGAAACTATGGGATCACACTATTGATACAAAAGAAGAGTTTGTACCAAGGAAGGAAAAAGTGTATCCATTGTCAAGAGAAGATAGAGAGGAGGTGTATGAGTTCATTTCTGAACAATTAAGGAAATGCTACATTAGACTCTCAAAGTTGCCTCAAATGGCACCAGTGTTTTTTGTAGGAAAGAAAGATGGTAAGAAACAGATGGTTCAGGACTATATATATTCAAATGAATGAACTGTAAAAAATAATTACCATTTACCTTTAATTTCAGATATAGTAGAGAACATAGGTATGAAAAAAGTATTGATAAAGATGGACTTGAGATAGGAATATAATAATATATGGATAAAAGAGGGAGACAAGTGGGAAGCAGTGTTTACTATACCAGAGAGGTCATTTGAGCCAACAGTAATATTCTTTGGACTTACAAACTCACTAGTAATATTTCAGACCATGATGAACAAAATTCTTCAGGATCTTATCAACACTGGGAAAGTAGTAAGTTTTATTGTCATATACCAAGTCCACTCATCTGGAAAACACATCCCTGCAGTACATTCCTTGTCAACAGCTAAAGCCCATCTTCTATGGAGGCCACCTTACTTGCAACACACCTCATGGCAGTGGTGCAATTGTCTGGATAGCCTATCTTCCATAATGGAGATACTCTTATATAACTCAGCCTTCCATGGCAGAGTCACACTCCTATCAATGTCTCAATACTGAAACCTTCACTCAGGGCAATAGGGGCTATACCACTAAAACTCTAAACATCTCCTATAGTAGATACTAGTATATAAGACTAGTAGTTGTATTGTAATTCACTAGTCTGATAATTGATGAAGATAAAATCTTATTGAACTCAATCCCTGGTATTTAATGGCAACATACCAAATCAGCACTCATTTTTATCTGACTTCTTCCTATTATCTGAAATTGTAATCACACAGCAGACAGACGGTGCAACACATAAGCTGAAGCCAAGGTTATTCCACTAGTCCATACATCTCTGAGTCCATTTCACAGACTTTCACCCTCAGTGTAAACTACACCTGATATTTATAGACAATGTAATTATAGATATGGAAACAAAAGAAGAACATGATGAGATAGTGAAAGAAATGGTTAGGAGGTTGGTAGAGAATGATCTATATGTAAAACCAGAAAAGTGTAAGTAGAAAATTAAAGAAGTGAGTTTCTTAGGAGTAGTGATAGGACCAAAGAGAATCAAGATAGAAGAAGAGAAGGTGAAAGGTGTTTTGAATTGGCTGACTCTGAAAGGAATTAAAGACATACAGAAGTTTTTGAGATTGGCAAATTATTATCATTGATTTATTAAGGATTTCACAGTGATAGCCAGACCTAGTATCTTAGATTCTTTGTAGACCATAGACAAAAAGATTGGCCAGAATAGCTAGTGTTAGCTGAGTTTGCAGGTAATAACAAGGTACATTCAACAACTAAAGTGTCTTCATTTATAGTAAACTATGGGAAAGAATTAAGAATGGAAATAAATATCAGAAGGAAAGAAAAAATGAAGAAAGTGATGAGTTTGCAAAAAGAATGAAGAAAGTATAGGAAGAAACAGGAGCAGCATTAAAGAGAGTACAGAAAGAAATGAAGTAGCAAGCAGATAGAGAAAGAAAAGAAGTTGAGAAATGAAAAGTGGGGGATAAAGTAATGTTGAGTATAAAAGATTTGGTGTTCAAGGAATAGCTGGTGAAAAAGTTAGTGAATCAATACATTGGTCCATATATCATTGATGAAGTAGTTTCTACTAATGCAGTCAAATTATGACTGCCAAATTCAATGAGAATTCATCTGGTTGTGAATATCAGTCAAGTAGTGCAATATAAGGAGCAAGTAGGAGGACAGAAGGTAGAGGAAGTGAAACCAGTAGAGGTAGAAGGAATAGAAGAGTAGGAAGTAGAAAAGATATTAAATAAAAAAAAGTGAGAGGGATAGTAAAGTATTTAGTACAATGGAAGAGGTTTATAGTAGAACATGATAGTTGGAAAAAAGAGGAAGATTTGGGGAATGCAAAAGAAGTAGTAAAAAATTTAAGGGGAGGATAAATACAGAAGTTAGAAGATAAGAGAAGCTAAATATAGTTGAGGAAAGAAACTTTAGGAGGGGAAAGTTATCAGAGAAATATATAGCAAAGATTTTGTATAGGTAAGATGATAGAAAGTTTAAGAATGAGTATTTGAAGAAGTTGGTGAGAAACTGGTGGAAATAGAAGTCAGTTTCTCTAGAGAAGAAACCTTGAAGGGGAATAATGTCAGAATTATGAATAGTAGACTTTAGTTTATTTTATTTTTATTTTTATTTATTTTATATTTTAAGAAACTAGGGTTAGGGTTTAGTATGATGTGACATATCACTGTCACAAACAGTCACATAACAAGACCTAGTGTCACACATCAGTCACACAAATTATATGGCATAATAGAAGATAGTAAAAGGTTCTGAAAGAAATGATGTCATATAACACATGTTGATCTTAAGGTAGACATATAGTCATTTAGAGTAGGCTAATTGCAGTAGTAGCATGAACCACCAGTCTAAATATATAAGATAGACAATCTTGTATAGAGTTCTCTATTGAGTTCTCTTATGTTAACTCTATACAAGATTCTTCTTATTGATTAACTCTAAGGTCTTTGAGTTGTAACAACTTCACTATTTATTTATACAAAAGAGTCATGGTTCATACCAGCAATAAATAGTCCTACCCTAAAGTATACATATTGTTTATAAGTTTACCATACTATTACTATAAGGCAAACATACCTATGACATCACCTTATATGACACCTCATGTGACTATAGTCATATACCTCTTCATTGTCTAAAACAAAAGAAAGATAGAAAATAAAATTTAAAAATTTTAAAAAAATCAAGAAAAATAGATAAAATCAAAATAAAATCAAAATAAATTGTTAGTGTCTAAGTACACTATGACAATAATTATCTTTCTCTACTTTCTCTACTTAATCTGCTCTCTTACTTAAACTATTTACTTATCCCATACTCTTATCAGCTACTGTCAGAATTATGAACATTGGACTTGGTTTATTTTCATTTTTCATCCTTATTTTTTCTTTTCCTTTCCATTTATTTCTTACTTTGGAACTTAGGGTTAGGATTAGCATGATGTCACATATCACTGTAACAACTTTCACATAATCATATAACACAAAGAAGATCATAAAAGATTCTGAAACAAATGATGTCATATAGCATAGCAATAACATGTTGGCCTTGTGGAAAGTACATATACTTTAGGGTAAGGTAGTTATAGTGTACACACAGATCATGGTCTGTGTGTATATAAGGTAGACTAGTTTGTACTTAGGACTCCATTAAGTTCTCTTATGATTACCCAATTCAAGGTTCTGTTCTTACTCTAACTCTAAGAAATTTAAATTATAATAGCTACATGCTTCAAAGAAAAATAAAATTTAAACAAGTATAAAGTCCATCTAGCCTGTCTTCAATTTAACTTCTGAGCCTTCATGAAGTACTTCAAGTTTTTATGATCTGTCCAAATTTTAAACTGAATCTTGGCTTCTTCTAAGAAATATCTTTATACTTCTAAACATCTAATAATTGCCAATATCTCTTTATCATGAATTTTATAATTTTTTTCAGCTTTATTCAATAACTTTGAAATAAAAGCTACTAGCCTCTATTTCTCATCTTTACACTTCATTTACAATACTCTACCTATAGCAAAATTTAACACATTTACTTTTACTCTCATCTTTTTATCTAAGTTTGGTGTTACTAAGACTGGTTCCATTGTAAACCTCTTCTTCAATTTCTTAAACACTTTCTACTATCTCTCTCTCCAATTCCATTTTATATTTTTTCTTGTTATCTCATAAAGAGGTTTTGCTATTCTTATAAAGTTCTTAACAAACTATTTATAATAGTTTGCCAATTCTAAGAACTTCTATACATATTTCACACTCCTTGGTACTGACCAATCTACTACTCTCTGAACTTTCTCCTTCTTCATCTTTACCCATGTGGTTCTATTATGACTCCTAAAAACCTAATCTCTCTAACCTTTCATACATATTTTTCTGGTTTTACAAATAAATCATTTTCTGCTATCTTTCTCAGTACTTTTTCCACAATATCATCATGTCCTTCTTCTGTCTCTATTCTCACCATTACATTATTAATAAATACTGCTATATTTCCTGCTTCTATCATATTTCTTAGCAAGTCATTCATTATTGTTTGAAAAGTTGCCAGTGAGTTACTGTTTGTCAGTCCAAAGAACATTACTGTCAGCTTAAAGACACTATCTAGCATTGAGAATACTGCCTTTCACTTGTCTTCTTTCTTAATCCTTATATTGTTGTTTTTTTTTAATTCAACAATTTATTACACAGAGCATGTAGGCAGACCATGGTAGCTACTTTTTGTAACTACATACAATAGAAACAGAACTACATGAGATTAAAGGGAAAAGAAAAAGAAAAAGAAAAGAGAAAACAAGGAAATCCAGAACACTAAATACGAAAGGAGTCTGTAAAAATAATTACACTAAAGAGCCTGAAAATGCAAATGTGCTTAGATTAAACTCCAAGAACATGATGAAATAACTTAAAGAGTCCCTTCTCAGATTCCAATAGCCATTAAATCTGCCACATTTAAAGAGGATATAGCATTTTGATTCAATAGGATATACCCCACATGGGCACTTAAAATCCTCTCTAGGGAAGAATCTAAGTCTGTATTTGCCAATGGGAGCATGATTCATAATTGCTCTTATAGCTCATGCAGATAAGAAGTTTGAATGACTGAAGACTTTGAGCCAAGGTCCCCCTTTGATGTAAGATAGTTCAATAATATTGTCATCATTGTCAAGTAGGTCCAAAAATTGATTCCTCTTGGAGTCAGAGGCTTGGAATGTCATTTTCCAAGTGTTTAAGATGTCATCACTGTTGTGGCAACCACTAGACACAAAGTCCAATAGCAGTTCTACAAGTAAATCTTACAGGAGGGATATCTAGTAGAGAACACGAGTTGTGTATTCACAAGAGAACTCAACAGGGAACCACAACAGTATTCTACTGACTATTTATATAAAGTCTTCATAGTCCATGCTATGACTTCTTTACACCTACCCTAATATCCATGCCCTGTCCTCATGTCTATTACTCATCTTCCATACATCTACCTCAAGGCTACCATGCCATGTCCATGTGCCCTGACATCATACTCTTTAATCTCTGTCATACATGTGTGCACTATGTGTACACCATAAGGAAACCATGTTGTTAACATGTTCCTTGACGTCACTTCATCTCTAGACTCTTTCCAATCCTTCTAGACCCTAAGTCCTTCCAGACCGCTCTAGACTCCTCTAGTCCTATGACATCATGTCATGTGACTTCCCAGTCACATGCCTTCTCTCTCTTGTCATAGACTAATAATAATACTACTATCTATATCTTATCTCTGTTCTTACCAAGGTCTGTCCATATACTTGTCTTATAACAATCGCTTTCACTTTTCTTGCTAAACTCCCATGATGACCTGCATGGATATAGTGGAGTTAGATTGAAGGTCTTGGTTTCCTTATTGACCTTGTTATAAAGATGCCATTTGAGACAGCTTGGACATTCCCAAAATTCAATGGTATTACCTTTATGACAATTGAAGAAATTGCAAAGCTCAAATAAGATGGCTGCTGACTAAACTTAATAGAGATAGACTGAAGGGTTGAAGATTTTTCAAGCTGCATGAATGGAATCAGTAATGATGATAATCTTGGTTATATCGTTGGAGTTCATAGCTTGGTTAATGCCACACCTGATAGCGAAAAGTTCTGCTTCAGTGCTTGTGACGAGAACTGTATGATGGATTGTCTTTGTAAGAGGCTTGTTGTATGTATGTATGTGCGTGATAGAAGTAGCAACATTGTTCTTAATGCTTGCATCAAAAGCTATGATGGCGATTGAAGAGGATGAAGAGAACTCCAAGACTATTTCATTGAGTTGATGGCTTCAAGCTTTATTGTCTTTATCTTTGTTACAGATATTGAATAGAATGCAATCTGAAAAATAGTCAATTACTCTAAGACTAGAAGAAAATCCTGAATCAAGAGGAGCAAAAGGTGAGACACATTTATTATGTCTGTTAGCCATGTCAACTAAATGGCCTTTGACAAGTGAACACTGTCAATTGGTGAGTGAATCAAGGGTAACAGACTTGAGACTTGGTGGCATGTTGATTTGCGAGTCAATGAGAGAGCGAACAAGATGGTTAGGAGATAACTTATAGGCTCGAAGTTGTGATCTACTCTTAAGTTTTTGAAGGTAGAGTTTGATGGGGATTAATTCAGCTATGGCTTCAATACCATATAAAGGGGAAGTTTTAAAGGCCTCCAGAATCCATATCACCATTCTTCTTTGCATTTTTCCAAGGACTTTCAAGTGATATGCCATTAGAGTGCAGTTATAGAACCATAGTTAAAATCCATAAAGTGCGATGGGAAGAATACATGACCTATATAGGAGACATTTCTGGAGAGAGTTGATACTGCAATTTTAATTACCCAGGATTTTCATGCATTTGACAGTGGATATCGATTTGTTCATGTAAAAATCAACATGTTGGTGGAACATTAATTTTCTATTGAAGATAAATCTGAGGTATTTCCAAGTTTCATTGAGTCATAAAATGTTTCCTCCTAATGGAGAGAGGTCGAGATGAGGAGGATTGAATGAGCCATGTGATCTGTTAAAATGAAAAATTTCAGTTTTGGAGTATTCAACTACAAGACTGAACTTTTCAAGAATATTTGTCAGTACATTGTAACTACAATACAGCTGACTGTTTGAAATGTCAAAGGAATTGCTTTGAGAAATAAAAAGTCCATCGTCAACAAAGAAAATGATAGAAACTGGAATTTTTAGGCTTTTTAAGCAATTTTCTAATATATAGATAAATAGCGAAAGATATAAGACAGATAGAATTGATGAAAGCACAGAACTCTGGCCTACACCAACATTAACGTTGAAAATGGAAGACATGAAATTGTTCTAGTAATAGTTCATTTTTCTGTCCACAAGGTAATTGGCAAAGAACGATACAACATGGTTGTTGAAACCCGCTTTCTTCATGATAAGAGTAAGAAGTCAGTGGTTGAGTGATGGGAAGAACTGTGAAATGTCAAAAGCAAGGGTACTCATAGACATGTTCTTGGTCCATCCTGCTCTGATGATGTGAGTGAGTACAATACCCACATCTATCATTGACTTGAATTTAAGACTGCCAAGCTGACTAGGGTGAATGAAGTTATTTGATACCATGTTGAATTAAAGTCTTTCTCTGATTACTTTCTCAATGAGTTTGCCAACTGTGTTGAGAAGGACGATAGGCCTGAACAATTTAGGGGAATCGTACAATTTCTTGTTCGGTTTAGAAATAACAATTGTAGTGGATCTTTTGAAATGCAAAGGCCAATATCCTAATTTGATACAGGCATTAGTGATGTGAATGATAATATTAAGACATTCATCATCTTTGAGAATGATCTTGAGATAACTCCATGTCAACTTGTCAGAGCCAGGCATAGAGGAATTATTGTAGCTGGATAAGATGAGTTTGAATTCTTCTTTTGAAAAGGAAGGCCAGTGGGAAGTAGGTTTATCAGTAATCTTATCGAGAATGTCTATATCAACTTGGTGATGGAGAGCCATATTGAAAGTGGAATGAAATGTGTTCCACAAGTCATCAATATTGAGACATTGTTGATCATTGTATTTGATAGTCTTGATGGCATGCAGCTTGCACTTGTTGACCCAGCTCATGAGTTCCCAAGGTCCTTGTTTTTTGTTAGCAATTTCTTGAATTTTGGTGTCAAAAAAAGATCACTTCGTAGTTTTGACTATACTCTTGAAACTTTTCCAATTTTCCAGATTTCTTGTCGCTCTATACTTGTTCAGCACACATCTACACTCTTCATTCTACCAACTCTTGGAATGCTTCGTGATATTGACTCATTTTGAATTCATTTTCTATACATATTTGATTTTCGATGTGAGGAAATTGGTAGTTTTTTCAAGTTTGAAAGGGTCAGATATGTCTGAAATGTCAACACTCTTGATAGTATGTTTGACTTCCTTGATGAAGCTAACTTCTTCTTCACTGTTTTTCGCA
>Ga0157358_1000880_pt1 | contig 12915 bp, 6 predicted proteins | sample AttcapACBM2_FD_111484 | JGI IMG/M metagenome (GOLD analysis project Ga0157358, IMG submission 111484) | Fungus gardens microbial communities from leaf cutter ant in Botucatu, State of São Paulo, Brazil - Atta capiguara ACBM2 | ecosystem: Host-associated > Fungi > Mycelium > Unclassified ...
GTCACATGATCACATAATACAAAGAAAGTTGTAAAACAAATAATATTATATAGCTAAGTTATAATATATTGGTCTTATAAATAGTATATAGACTTTAGAATAGATTGGTTGTTAGATTAGTTGTAGATGTGCACAAACCATAATCTGAAGTATATAAGGTAGACCATTTTGTACTGAAAACTTCATTAAGTTCTCTTGTGTTACTCAATACAAGTTTTATTACCTAGCGACTTATTATCTAGACTTTAGATTATCATAATATCTGAAGATTGTTTTTATAGTATTTTCTGCTATTCTCTTGGCCATAAATCCATCTACAGTACTTAGTATAAGTGTTTTACTCTTTGTGATAAAGTTCATATTATTTTTCAAGCCAAGATACTACTGGTATTTGATCTTTTATAGTAGACTTATTAGTATCAAAACTTTATAAATATTTGGCCTTATTTGTATCAAGCTCTATAGGTATTTGAACCTGTTTTTACTGTCTTCTATAGTAAAATTATTTCTTTTCAAACCTCATATATACTTAGTCTTCTATGACAGAGTTTCCTTCTATTTAACCTGAACTCCTGTCAGTGTTTTACTACTGAAATATCCACTAACATTACTAAGAGCTCCACTTAAGTACTCCTTTAATTTACTTTATATATTTAATACTGGTTAACTAGCCTAATAATTAACTAAATTAAAACAAATAATTTTATTTATTTATTTTAAAAACCTATTTTATAATTTATATTTTAAAGTAGGATACATATAATCTGATACAAGTTCTCTAACTTTATATACTTCTTTTGTAGGTATTTTTATAATATAGCTTCTATCCTTATCTGATTGAAGAGTTCTTATTTTATAAGAAAAAATATCAAACTCTAATACCAATAGCAACATACCTATGTTAGAATCAAAGATGGTGGACTTTTTTTTTTACTTCACTTCACTTATTTAAAGTATTTCTTATTTTTTTACTTACTCTAACCTTTTCTATTTCTCTTATTTGAAACTTAGTAAAAAAAGAACAAGATAATGTCATATGTGACTATCACAATGGTCACAAGTAATGTGACAGGGTATGTGAGACAAATATCACAGGTTAGTCATGCATGTCACAGTAACAGTCATAATATCATATATTATAAAAGAAATAATGACATTATCTATATACTTTATATACCTCTGGTATATGGTCTGTGCACACTGATATCTAGCCTAACCTAAATATTATAAGGTTTATATGAAGTAGACACACCTATACTAAGAACTCTACTGAGTTCTCTTATATTAAACAATACAAGTTTTCTCTTTTGACTACACACTTAGTCTTAAGTTGTAACAACTTATTTCTATTTCTATAACTTCTAATTCCACCTCTCAAGATCTTTCTCTGAAATTGTGACCATATAACTAGTAGAAGGTGCAATATATAAGTTAAAGCCAAGATTATTCTGAAAAGTCTGAAACTCTGTAGAGTTTGATAAGTTTCCATACTTGTTAAAACTCCTTTGGACTTTTATTCCCTTTAAGTGTGGACTATGCTTAACAGCTTTTCTCAATCTAATAATTGAACTCTAGAAATCTACTTTCTTTCTCTTTCTCAAACTCTAAATTCATCTAAAATTACAACTATATAACAAGTAGTTGGTACAACATATAAGACTAAGATCATTATTTACAATTTAGTCACAACTCTATAGATAAGTACTTAGCTTGATTTATATCTCCAGATAACTCATATCCTTACTTTAAGTAACTTTTATCCACCCTTAGATAAGTGTTATACTTAGTTTATCTTTTCTCACATAACTAACCATAGACTTTTACTTGAAGTAAAAACTATGCTTAACAATGATGTCTTTTATGGTAAACTACAGAAAAAATCTGAGAATGGGGTTTGAGCTGAGAAAAAAAGAAAAGTATATAAAGATAGAAAAGTTCATTAAAAAATAAAGAAGGCACAGGAAAAGACAAAAGTAGGAGATTAAATGTTATTGCTATTAAGTATCAAGAACTTAAGGTCCTAGACAATGAAGTAGCAGATAGAGAAGTTAAAAAAGTTCACTAAGATAAGTAATAGTGTCAATAAACATAGTGGAGTTAGAGTTATGTTATATACTGATCTGAATATATATAAATTATCTGACTTCCATTGTAAATAATACTTACTTAAGATATACTCTATACAAAATCTCCAGAAGAGAATATCTTACCTAATCTGTGCAAATCTTTTTCAGTATAGATTAGTCAGATTCCATCTTATAGTCAATCACTCTATAACTGATCATACGATATCCTGATAATCCTTATGGAATTCTGAACAATATTTGAGAATTTTAGTATAACCTAAGTAATTACTCTATATTTTTCATTTCTCAGATATTATTTTAGCTATCAAGTATTAGTATCTAAGCTATATAAATACTCTATACTTCTTAGCCTGAAAATTGACTAAGATTGGCACTTTTCTCTGATGTCAATGGCTGCATGTCCAACTCCTTGAATTTTCTCATATTCTACTTCCTTTGAGTCTTCTTTTTCAAGTTACAACTAATACAGTATATATATTATGACTTAAGTTTCAAGTTAAGATGAAAAACACACTCTTGTATTGAGTAACACAAGAGAATTCAATGGAGTTTCTGTTACAAACTAATTTATGTATGCACACTACAACTAACCTACCCTAAAGTTTATATATTCTCTATAAAGCCAATATGTTATAGCTATACTGTAAGATATCATCTGTTTTAGAACAACCTTCTCTGTGACATATGTGACAGTCATGTATGATATTACATTATACTTCTTTGTCTAAGTCCAAAATAAAGAATATAAATATAAATAAAATAAAAATCAAGTTCATAGTTCATAACTCTGACAATATGAAGATATTGAATATATACACTTGAGAGCAAAAGAGCATGGAGTTAGTCAGAGTTCAATAAGTATAGGAACTTATCAAAATCTACAGAATTGCAGACTTTCCAGAATAATTTTAGCTTTAGCTTATGTGTTATGCTATCTACATGTTGCTTAGTCATAACTTCAGAGATTGAAATGGAGTTCAGAAAAGGAAATTCTAACTGAAGAAAGTATATTACTTTAATACCAGAGTTTAGTGTTAATAGTAGCAAGAACTATGAATATCAAACACTTGGAAACTCAAGTGGTGCTATTACTATATAGTCTAATAATTATATATATTAAATAGTTCAAGTTATTCTACTTTTCTTATATTGTTCACATTCTAAATTATTCACCAATAATCTTACTATTTGTCATAGACTAACTTTTGAGACATCTGAGACATCTACTTTCTGATTCCAGATAAGTATTATAGACCAACTTTTGATACTTCTGCTTTCTAACTTCCAAATAAGACTCTAAAATACCTAGATATACTTCCATATATGTGATCATTTACATATGGATTAGTCTCTTATGTTTCATCTTCTGGTAACTCATTATCTAAACTTTCAGTCATCCTATATCTTAGAAATCCCTCTATAATGTCTCTATAGTTATCTTCTATACTACTATTCCTTAGCCACAGTTTCAACTATAGACTCAGTATATAAGACTAAGTAGATACTTTGTAGTCTTCAGTCTGGAAATCAACTAAGAATCTGATTAAGATTTGAATACATTCTCCTCATTCCTTTCTAATCATCCAAAATTACAACTATATAACAAGTAGTAAGCATAACATATAAGTTAAGATCAAAATTGTCTTCCAAAGCTATGTTACCAATCCACAAATAAGCTTTCAAGCTTGATCCACAACCTAAGTACTTATCCACTCTCATAGATTTTCATATCCATTTCCCAAATAAGTTTTTATACTTGATCTGACTTTCTTTCTCACTCTTGACAGTATTTTTAGACTAAAACACTACTATTACTTTTTCTATTTAGCTCTTATCCTAGTTTGCTCTCATAGTCTTTTCTAGAAGAGCATCTATAAATCCCAACTTAAGATTCCCTTTCATAACTGTATTATGGTTAAGCAAGCAACTTTCCAATATTATGACAAACACTTCTTATCACTCAAGATAACTTAACTCACAACCAACTATCTTTTTCTGGTCATTAGTACATACCCTTCCAGAAGCTATGGACATATCTCTACTCACCACTCCAGATCTTAATATTGTTCTAGTAAATAATGATCTGAACTAAGAAGATACTCTATCTCTAAAAGATCAAGATCTTCCACCACTTACCCTATCTCTCTCTATTGACTAGAGAAGAACTCCACATCAGCCAACAGACTTGTTGGCTAAAGCCTTCAACTAACTAGCAAATAATCTAAGTAATAGAACACCTGCACCCTCTTCTGCCTCAGAAGCCAAGGTCTGTCTTTCAGATATGTTCAGCAGTACAAATTCAGATAAGTAAAATAACTTTTTGTTCTAGTGCCACTTCTACTTCTGTATTAACTCAGCACAATTCACCTCTAACATCATGAAGATCAACTTCACAATAACCTATCTCACTAGTATAGCCTAAGACTGGTTTGAGATAAGACTCAACTAGAAAGAGCAAGGAATCTTCTATGACTGGCTTCAAGACTGAAGTCACTTTATCAATGAGCTCTATTAACATTTTGGTTTCTCTGACCCAGTTGGAGAAGCTGCAATCCTACTGGACAACTTCCAAATAAAGTCTAGTAATAAAATTTCCACTTACAATATGGAATTCATAAGATATGCCTTGCAACTCAGATAGGGCAACAATGTTCTCTATCATCACTTTTATCAGGGTCTTCTGAGCAAAATCTAAGACTCTATCTTGATCTAGAAACAAGAAAAACCTTTCTTATTTCAAACTATATACTTATTAGCTTTGATCATTGACAACCAGTACTGAAAATACAACTGAAAATACATTCATGTCTAGACTGCCAAAAAAGATGTCATTGAAGCCTATACCTGGAAGCAACAACACTTTACTTCTGAAACCTCTTCTACTTCTACTCCAACTGTCTGACCTCAAAACCTGCTTGTAGCCCCATCTGCAAACTTTTCTCAACTATCTCTGAAAACCTCTGCTCTGTCCTCAAGAAGAGCCTTAAGCTCAAGCTTAGCAACAATAGTAAGTTGATGAGTGAATAAAAGAAAAGACACATAGATAATAACCTGTGGTAGTCTTAGTGGCCACAAAATTAATAACTGTAACAAGCACTAAACACTTTCATCCTCTGATAACATAAAAGCCAGAAAAGCCAAGGTAGCTTCTTTTGAGAAATCAGAAAACTAGCACAGGACCTCATAGACTCTACACAAACTAGTGGTTATATTAAACTCATTTGTGCAATCATGAGTCTAATTTGTCTCAATGCCTCTGCTCTTTCTGACTCTCATTCACTTACCTTATCTCTCTTCTCATCTCTCATATATAAGCTAAATTACATTTGGCAAGTGCTCTTCTGTGCTCTTGTCAACTCCAAATCCACTCACTGTTTTGCTTATTCCTCCTTTATATGTGCTTATGACCTTCCAACCTCATTTATTCTATTTATTTGATAGATTATCAAACAACTTCATTTTAGAAATAATATTGCTGTCTATTTATTTTCCATCTGGTGAAAGTATAGTTCAGAACTTCTATGTCACTTTACTTGACTCTTTCTGCTCTCTGGTTCTTGGATACAATTAGCTCATCCAACATAATCTGTTGATTGACTAGGCATCTAGGTCTATCTCTTTCTGTCTACTTTTGCAGGAGAATCTTGTATCCATTCACATCATAGTCAACTTCCCATTAGTACCCCAGCTGTCTTCTAACATTTCACTATATTCACTAGCCTAAGAGATATTTACAGTTACTAATTCTGAGATTTCTGAGTTTACTTCTAAGACTTCTAGGTTTTATTCTAAGCAATTTCACACTGCTATTATTAGTACCCTGGCTTTCATCTGAGCATCATGTCTGCCAGGCTTGACAAATTTCTACCTGTTCCTTCATTTAACAACTCTCACAGCAAGATCAGTACAACCTTTGGATAACCTAGTAAACTTATCTGCTATACCATCTGAGTATCACAAATTCATAGATGTGTTCAGCAAAGCAAAGGCTAAAGTTCTCACTCTCCATCACTCTTACAATCTTCAGATCAACCTTGAAAAAGGTGCTCAATCACTAGTTGGGACCATCTACAGTCTATCTTCCACTGAACAGGGAGCCCTTAAAAAATTCATTAATGAGAACCTCAACACAGGATTTATCTGGCCCACTTTCTCTCTACATGGAGCACCTGTGCTTTTTGTCAAGAAGAAAGATAGATTGCTTTACTTTTGTGTTGACTTTTGTAGTTTCAACCACATTACAAAAAAATATTGCTACTTATTTCTGCTCATTTCCAACCTTCTAGACTTCCCTTACAAAGCTTGCATCTATATCAAGATATATCTTCATCACACTTACCACTTAGTCCACATTGCTGAAGATGACAAATAAAAGACTACTTTCTATATCTGCTACAGATCCTTCAAATAGTCTATCATATCTTTTGATCTTACCAATGCTCTCATTACCTTTTAGTACTTCATAAACAACATCTTTTCTGACTTTCTTGGTGTCTGTGTGGTAATTTATCTTGATGATATTCTGATCTATTCTAATGACATGGCTAATCACACTAAGCAAGTCAAAGAAGTTCTTTGCTGCCTACAGAAAGCTAGAATTTATGTGAATGCCAAGAAATGCAAATTTCATTCTGAGTTAGTAAAATACCTTGGATATATTCTTTCTTCTTCTAGGCTTACTATGGCTGACAACAAAATCAAAATTAAAATCATCTAGGACTAGTCTAAACTAAGAAATGTCAAAAATATCCTGTTATTCCTTGGATTTACTAATTTGTATTGTAAATTTATTTATGAATACTCAGATATTATTTTTCTACTCACCTATCTCACCCAGAAGAATTATTTCTGAAAATTTGACAACTTCTATGATAAAGCCTTCAACACTCTGAAGAAAACATTTACTTCTGCCCTCATTCTCTTCTACTAGATTTCCAATGCTCAACTCATTATAGAAATAGATACTTCTAACTATACTCTCACTGCTATCCTATTCATTATGACCTTAGATAATAAAGTTCATCTAGTAGCCTTCCATTCCTATATCTTGTAAGAGGATTTAATTTTACTTGAGGAGTTATAAGTGCCCAGGAACTCTAGATGATATTTGGATAAGATATTCTACTGTTACACTACTACCATATAAGATATAGTAAGATGGTCCAAGCAAATGGTCTGTGCACTTGACCAATCAATATCTACAATTATAATTAACTAAATAACTATAGTACTACTGTGATAAACTAGACAATGGGAATCAGGATATGGTAGGGGCAGTTATCAGTCCATTAGAAGCTAGTCTAGGTAATGACCAGCCTAGGAGTGTAACTAAGGGAGTGTAACTAAGCCTCTGTAGAGTGGATCTGGACTTACAGTATTACTAATATCCTCTGATATATCTTCAATCTCACTAAGCTCAACTATTGTATACAATATCTATGACAAGAAACTCCTTGCTATCTTCAAAGCATTCTAGATCTGGTATTACTACTTAGAAAGTTCTGCTCTTTCCATTGACATAGTCACAGATTACAAGAACCTTAAATATTTTTAACTACCAAAGTTCTTATTCATTGACAAGATAGTTTGAATACCTGTTCTAGTTTAATCTTATTATTTACTTTTGCCCTGGTCAGCTCAAAACTAAGCTCAATACTCTCACTAAACAATGAGATGTCTACTCTAAAGAGGGAATACTAGCTATACTTCTGTTAATTCTCATAACTTCTATTTAGTTTTCACTTATGAACAATTAGCAGTATCTCTTAGAATATCTGTTCTAATCATTTTTTCCATCTATGTAGCCACCATCCTTGATCTTGACAGACTCTATCTTGACATTTTATTTATACTTGCAAATGATACTTCTACTGCAGAACATCTTACCAATTCCAAAGACCATTGGTTAACTGACTCTTCTAGCCTTCTTTTCTTTGACAACAGAATCTATATACCATCTGCTAACAACCTCCATATCCAAGTACTTCAGTATTATTATGACTATATCCTCACTAGTCATTTTGGACAAAATAAAATGCTAAAACTCATCCATTGTGGATACACCTGGTCTAACATCTATTTGGATGTACAAGAATTCTGTAAATCCTGTATTACCTATATATAATCCAAGCCCCAGTTCACAAGCCCTACAGATCTCTCAGGCAACTCTCTATCCCAGAATAATCATAAAACTCAATGTCCATAGACTTCAATAAGAAACTTCCATTCTCTTCTAGCTTTGATACCATTCTTGTCATAGTTGATTGACTTTTCAAATAGGCTATTTCCATTCTAACATCCAACACCATTACTTCCACTAAGTTAGCCAGACTATTTGTCATCTATATATTCTCCAAACATAGAGTCCTGTTCCATGTTACTTCTGATTAAGAATCCAAATTTGTATCTAACTTGTTCTACTTCTCAAATACCATCTTTGATATACATTTTCACTTCACCTCAGGCTATTACCTAGAAAAAGATAGGCAAATAGAAAGAACCAACCAAACTCTGGAACAATAGCTCCAAGTTTATTGTAACTACCAGTAGAATAACTGGTCTGAACTTCTTCTACTTATTAAATTCACTTTTAACAATGCTCTTAGTACTACTACTGGTATTTTCCTATTTTTTACAAACAAATGATATCATCCAAATATCACAGTTCATCCTGAATACAGTATAGTTTTCTTCTGTGCCCATGATTTCGCAGTCAATCTCAATAAACTTCAGAGTGTCCTTAAGTCTGAAATATCTGTAGCCTAACAGCACTACTAATAATCCATTAATGTATGCTAACTCTCAGCTCCAGACTTCTAAGTAAGACAAAAGGTTTTCATGAAAACTTAGTTCTTTCATACTATATAACCCTCTAAAAAGCTATACAAGAAATATCTAGATCCTTATAAGATCATAGCACAATCTAGTACTCATTTATTCATTCTTTGGCTTCCAAGATTTATGTTCTATTCATCCAGTCTTCTATGTCTCTATGCTTGAAACAGCCATTTCAGTATCTTTTCTAAATGATCTGATCCACTACCTGCACTAGTCACCATCAACAGTGAGATCAAATATGAAATCTTGTGGATTATCAACTCAAAAACCAACTAAAGACAAGCTTGCAAGCTCCTCTACAAGGTCATTTAGCTAGGCTATGAAAACACAGAAGATAAATTCAAGTAGTTACCTGCTACTGAACCTATCCATGCTCCAGAACTGATATTTAACTTCTACACTATATATTTTTTGAAGTCTAGTCCACTCTCCTTGTCTTGATCTTCTATATTCTACTATATTTGTTTTCTGTCTCTGTTTTTTTATTTCTCTTTATGATCTGTTTCCATTCTTATTTCTATTTTCAGTTTTAAATATCCTAGAAACTGTCTCTATAATGTCTCCTTAGTTATCTCTTACACTACTATTCCTTAATCACAGTTCCAACTACAAACTTAGTATATAAGACTAAGTAGATACTCTGTAGTATTCAGCTGGAAATCAACTCAGAATCTGACTAAGATTTGAGAACATTCTCCTCCTCCCTGACCATCCTAAATTACAACCACATAACAAGTAGTGGGCACAATACATAATTTAAAACCAACTTTGTCTTCCAAAATCATGTCATCAATTTATGAATAAGCTTCTAAGCTTGATTTACAGCCTGAATACTTATCCACTCTTACAGATTTTCACATCTATTTTCTGGATAAGTTTCCACACTTTATCTGGCTTCCTTCCTCACTCTTGACAATAGGACTAATTACTTCTAGGTATACTTCTGCATTTGTGCTCACTCATATACAGATCAACCTCTTATGTTTCATATTCTAGTAAATCATCATCTAAACTTCTAGTCATACTATAGCTTGGAAACTGTCTCTATAACATCTCCTTAGTTATCTACTATACTACTATTACCTTAATCACAGTTCTGACTACAGACTTAGTATATAAGGCTAAGTAGATACTCTGTAGTCTCTCGTCTGTAAAATTGACTAAGAACCAACTAAATTCATCCTCTCACTTCTCCAACTAAGCTACTTGATTAGTTCCATCTGATACTTCACTCATCCAAAATTACAACCATGCAATAGACAGAAGCACAATACATAAGTTAAGACCAAGATTGTTATCTGATATTACATTGCAAATCCACAGATAAGCTTCCAAGCTTGATCCACAATCCAAGTACTTTGTCCAATCCATGGATATTTATATCTGTTCCAAATAAGTTTTCTTAATTCAACTCTTTCTGTATGATTGATCATGAATATCTACTTGAAGCAAGATTTATACTTGTGTTAGATACAGTTCACACTAGGAGGCAAAAGTTCATGGGGTTGGCCCAGTGATGTGCAGAGTGTGTAAACTCTATGTTTGGTAACATGAACTTGTGGAATGATCTTGGCTTTAGCTTATATGCTATGCCATCTTTCTGTTATGTGGTTGCAATTTCAGATAATTGGATGAAGTCTGAGATGGAAGTGAGTACTGATTTGGTGTGTTGCTATTGAACACTAGAGATCAAGTTCAATAAGAATTATCTTTGTTAATTATCAGACTAGTGAATTACAGTGTAACTACTAGTCTTATATATATGAGTAGGAAATATAGAAGATACTTGGGATTTTAGTGTATTGCCCTGAGTAGAGGTTTCAGTGGTGAGACACTAACAGGAGTAAGGTAGGAGAACTCTGCTATGGAAGACTGAGTCAGATAGGAGTATCCCTATCATAGAAGATGGGATATTTAGATTATTACATTACTGCCATGAGGATGTTTTGTAAGAAGGGTGGCCATCACAAAAGAAAGGCTTGTTTCATAGAAGTAAAGGATACAGTATCACTATGGAGATGTATCTTCTAAATGGGTAGACTTGACATATAACAACTTGACACTATTGGTAAGTAGTTGTCAATTATCCACACTACATTATGCTACTATATATTTATTTCTTCTAATAAGTATAGCAGACAAGTGTCATATTCTGTTCTGGCCACATCCATTCTAACCTACAGATAATACCTCTGCTCTTATTCATACTCTGTAACCTCTTCCAATACAGATCATCTCTCTCTATTCCATCTCAGATGTTCTTACTAGACTCTTGCTAACTCTATAGATCTTTATTCCTGTTATTCAAGAATCATTAGTATCCAGTATAATACTTAGCAGTCTCCATTTTAAATAACTGCCCTAGGTAATGTACTTAGTATAAATACCAGTAGTTTATACTATAATAGCCTTATTCTGAAAATCAATTCAAGCTATCATCTACTTCCAGTGTTAGCAACAACATATCTCTTTATATTCCAGTGGACTAAGCTACCTATCCAGTCTTGAGTTCTCATCTGAGATATATAATCAGTGTGACTTATAGAGATGTATTACATAAGCTGAAGCCAAAGGTTGTTCTGACCTGTTACATATGGTTCACACCTTGTTATCTGAGATTTAGTAAGGTATATTGGAAATCCAAATATGTTAATTAGTGCATGATCCAAGAATGCAGAAGTTTTATGGTGCACCTGAACTTGAACATTTTTCTTTTCTTTTTATCTATTTTTCTTGATTTAATATTTCTTTTGTTTTGTTTTTGTTTTTGTTTTTCTTGAACAATGAAGAGACCTGTGACTATGGTCATATGACACATCACATCACATGATATCATAGGTCTAAAATCTAGAAGAAGAGGCTAGAAGAATGATGTCAAGATACATATTAATAGTATGTTCACCTCATGGTGTACAAATTGTGCATTTATGGATAACACATAAACATTAGGGTAGAGTTATTTATCATTAGTGTGGACCATGTGTACTTGTATAAGTTTACTTAGTGACACTATTGGTCATCTTGACTAGTGGTTGCCACAACAAAAAGACAGATTAGAACAACTTTGGCTTCAGCTTGTATGCTATGTCTCTACTAGTCATATATTTCAAAATTGAGCTTGGAGAGACTTAGTAGGTGAAAACCAATGGAGGGTGGCAAGATATATCATTACCAATACCAGAAAAGAGTGTCAGTTTTAGTCAATTTTCAGGATGGCTAATACAGTGTAAACTACTAGATTATATACTAGGTATGGTATTTAGTGTAGTTATCTGAAATGGAGGCTGTTAAGTGAGTTATCCTAATTTCCAGTAATTCTCAGATGTTAGGGGGTGGAGGTCTATAGAGTTAGTAAGGGTCCAGCAAGAACATCTGAGGTAAAATGGAGATATGTGATCTGTACTAGAAAAGATTGGAGAGTGTGGATAAGGGAGAAAAGGTTAGGATAGATGTGATTGGAACAGAATGTACCATAACCTTACTTTCTACATTCTTGAATCATGCTCAAATAACTTATTGAACTTCCAAGAAATTTTCATTGTATCCCAAATAATGAGATGTCAACTATGTCTAACAACAAGTTGAAGTCAAAGTTGTCCTAGATCTATATTCCATACATATTAGATAAGTTTCCATGCTTCATCTGTATTTTTTTCATAAATTATTTCTTTTTATGGATATTGTCAAGAGAGCAGATCTCACTTCAAGTGAATATCTATAACCAGTCACACAGGAAAGGATCAGATCAAGTATGGAAACTTATCTAGAAATAGATGTTAATATTCATGAGGTTGGGCAAAGTACCTGGGTTGCAGATCAAGCTTGGAAGCTTATCTGTGGATTTGCAATGTAATCTCAGATAACAACCTTGGCCCCAACTTATGTATTGTACCTCTAACTGTTGCATGGTCATAATTTTAAATAAAAATTAACTAAGAGAACTAGAACTATCTTGATAGCCTTAGTTAGGAAAGTGAGACAATGGTCTTTA
>Ga0157358_1000881_pt1 | contig 12904 bp, 5 predicted proteins | sample AttcapACBM2_FD_111484 | JGI IMG/M metagenome (GOLD analysis project Ga0157358, IMG submission 111484) | Fungus gardens microbial communities from leaf cutter ant in Botucatu, State of São Paulo, Brazil - Atta capiguara ACBM2 | ecosystem: Host-associated > Fungi > Mycelium > Unclassified ...
ATCCACTCCTTTTTTTTTTTTTTTTAATCAACAATTTAAAACCCGGGGCGCGATGGCAGGCCGCGGTAACTACTAAGTAGTTACAATACATTGATGGGCGAACTACATGAAAAAGGAAAAAGAAAAAGAAAAAAGAAAAGAAAAACAAACCAATCTATGCTAACAGGATCACTACATTACTGTACTCTACTTTCTAAAGAGTTCCTGCTGTTTTCTACCATGCCAATCTCTGTTGAAACAGTTGTGCCAATACGGACAACTATAGCTGTCTGCTTGATGATTCCCTTTGCAATTCATGCATTTGAAGATGTGAGGACAGGGCTCACCTTCCTTGGTGGCTGTTTGATTTGCTTTCTTGTTGTCCATGCAACACCATGCTTTCTCTCTGTGATGTTCAGTGATGTGAGCTCCATAGTATTTAGCATATCTGGAGATATGAGAATGACAGCTGAGTGTCAAATGGCCCCATTTCCAGCAGTTCTTGCACTGTGGAACACCTGGGTTCATATTGGTATCTCAAACAGTAGTGACAAATTGACATATATTAAAGCAATGGTTAATGATGTTCTTAGCTGAAGAACCATTCTGGGAATCCCAGATGTCCACCCAAACCACTGCCATATCAGATTTAGGGGACACTTTAATGACACAAGGTTTTGAAGCCAGCACAATGTCTTTGAATAAGTGTGTTTCTTTGAGAACACCTTCAATGAAATTAGGAGTAAGCACTCCTCACTTGGAATTGTAGGGAAGTCCAATGATTTTCATAAATGATTTGGACTTTGGAAGATGTGGACCCTTGATTGAGTCCAGATTGATATTGTCAATTTTCTTCAAGAAATCTTCAATTCTTGAAAGCTTAGATGGGCTTGCTGGATGATTTGTTGTGATGATGATTTCATTGTTTAATATATGAATGAAATTTGTGATAATGTCTGCTTCGGAATTTTTCAGACATTCATTGAGGTTAGTAATGTGAATATGAGCTGATTTCACAATCAACTCAACATTCGATTTAGCCATTGGAATAATGACTTTCTTCCTAGACAGCCCTCTAGTCGTCATGTTGAGTTTCGGTTTCTTCTTATCCTTACTTCTGTTCTTCACTTTCAATATCTTTCTAACTTCATCAGCTGACAAAGATGGAAACACTTCTTTAACTCGTAAAACATCTTCAACATTAGATGAGATATTCATTTTAGAAGCCTGCACATACAACTTCTTTATGTTAGAAGGTTTAGGAACCTTGAGAGAAGCTACTGGTGCAAAAAGAGGCGGGATTGCTGCAGAAGTTGCAGTAGGAGGAGGAGGAGGAACTATCATGTTTGAGGGCAGAGAGATAGAAGGCAAAAAAGAAGAAGACTTCTTTGCTGCTTTTTCATTTAATAATCTGAGTCTTAGGTACCTAGGTAAGATTTTTTCACCCATGAGTTTACAAATACTCTAGTCTTCAATAGAGAGAAGATCCCACTTTGTGGAGTATACTGATGTGATAAGACCTCAGAGAGCCTTAACAACGGTGGTGAACTCCCCAGCTAGTGCTTTCTTGTTAGCTGGATTATGTCTGAGGTAGTCAGTCAGTCTTGTGATTGACAGAGCAATATTTGCAGCATCTATATTAGAAGTTTTGTCTGTTCTAAATATAGATAAAGCATGATGCACTCCATCCTAGGAGCTAGCAATCAATAGTTGATTATTACCATAGTTTAAGACAGAAGGGCCAGAATTGCTAGATTCTGTCCTGTTCTTTCCATTTAAACCTGAGGAGGTAACATGTGTTTGCCAGCTGGGGAACACATGGTTGGGGTGAGGTGGGCACTTTAGGAACATCCATGCTCCAATCTATTAATGATTTATCTCTAGTTCTTTGTTGACCAGGGAGTAAGAAATAAGATGACACTGGAGGCTTGTTGGTGGATTGTTTTGATTTCATGTTTAACTTGCTTGTAGTAGAAAAGGATAAAGAAGACAGTACAAACAACTTCTATTTCCTATGAGTGCTAACCACACAAAATGGTGGTAGGAGGAAAGAAGACTGTTACATCCACTTCTATCATTACTATGTAAATAGGCACAAATAATATTATTTGAATATCTACTGTGTGATTTCATTACACTTGATCATATTTCAGTATTGATCATTATCATCATTGATATCATTATTGAACTTCTAAATTTCTTCTAAATCTCTGAGAGTGTACCCAAGGTTCAGATATTGATAATGCTCATAAAATATTTTGCTCCTCCCACTAATTGTACTGGTACCTCTCTCCATAGATTTATGTGAATATTTTTAAGTGATTTGTCTCAGATATGACTTCTTTATCCTAAGAATATACTAATTGTTTCCCAAATAGATAGTGCTTATACTTTTCTTCTATAGTGAGTTTTTCTTTTATATTTATACTATTAACTAAATTCCTGCTATACTAGATCTTTTATATATTACAACTTAAGACTAAAGAATAAGGTCAAAAGAGGAATATTGTATTAGAGTTAATACAAGTAAACTTCTTAGTATAAAGTGTCTATCTTATATATGCTAGCTAGTTGGTCTGTGTAAGAATCTCACACCTTATCTAATCTATTCTAAAGGCTATGCACTTTTTATAAAATCAACATATAGTAAACATGCTATATAATATTATTGTTTTAGAACTTTCTACATTCTTTTGTGTGACATGTGATTGTGTGACTGTGATATATAATGGATATGTGATGGTTTGTGATAGTCATGTGTGATGCTATACTAATTCCTAACTCTAAGTCTAAAATAAGAAAATAAAAATAAAATAAAATAAAAATGAAACATGAAATAAAAATAAATAGAATTTATTGTTTTTAACTCTGATATTATAGCCCTCTCACTAATATGTTCCAGCTCTCTGTACTATACATCTATTGCTACTACAATCTTTCTTGATTTTGCTTTTATTACCAGTATACTGAATAGGCTATTTCTTAATAGTTGATATATTTCTCCAATACTGTTTTAAGTAACACAAAAGAACTTAATAGAGTTTTAAGTACAAACTAATTTATCTTATATACTACAGACTATAGTCTATACATACACTATAACTAACCTATTATAAAGTCCATGTGTATTCCATAAGACCAACATATTGTTGTTATACTATATAATATTATCTGTTTTAGAACCTTCTACATCCTTTTCTATATTACATAATCATGTGACCTGTGACAGTGACATATATAACTACCCTGTGACAAGTTTTACATATCTATCATGCTTTGTGAATTGTGACCATCACACATAATATGACATCATACTCTTTGTTTAAGTTTAAAATTAAAAGTAAAAACCTAAATAAAATAAAAGAAAAAATAGAAAAGAAAAATAAAAGGAGAAAGACAATAAATAAAAACCAAGTCTATTATTTATGATTCTGACAAATACATATTCCATTCAAGAATAAAATACTGTTTGCATTGAATAGATTTATATGATTCTTTGTGAATTATATGATAATCTCTGAGTTTGATAGTTACAAAATAGATATCAGGTTGGCTGTGAAATCTGGGCAGTAGAGAACTTATCTTAATGTTACATTGGCAAGTCTTCCATTATTTATTTAGCTTTTAATAGTATATCATATATGACTTGAAGTTATGTTATGTTATTTGTAAAATAGTGATAAGATATACTAGAGTCAAATATTATAGATATATATACATTAGAATAGCTACTTCTATCTGACAATGATATTAAAATATGAGAATCTTTTGTTAGAGTATAGTATACTAGGCTGTTATCTAGCACAGGTAAGTGACTGTTGTTTTTTTAAGTGTATATTATCAATTTTGAACAAAGCAGAAAAGATAGTAGTATATATATTATAGTTTTGAGTAGTGGTGGTAGAGATTGTTTCAGTTGTTTCAGTAGTATCAATTATAGTAGCAAAAGGCTTTCTATCAGAGTTGTGAACAATGAACTTGATATTATTCTATTTTCTTTCTTTTTTATTTTATTTTTAATTTTTAATTTAATTTATTTTTAGTTTACTTTATTTTTATAAAGAATATAATATGATATCATATGTAATATGCCACACAAGTTACAAAGCATGATGGATTTGTGACATATATCACAGTCACAGATCACACAATCACATGACACAGAGAAAGTTATAGAAGATTTTAGAATAGATAATGTTATATAGCATGACAACAATATGTTGGCCTTATAGAAAGTACATAGACATATATACAGACTATAGTCTGAAGTATATAAGGTAGACTAGTTTGTACTTGGAACGTTCCATTGAGTTTTCTTGTATTATTTAATATAAGAAGTCATCTTTTATTCTATTACTTAAACTTATAACACTTTTCTTTATAGAAGTTTAGGAGGAATTGGCAAGTCTTTCCACCTCTAGGCTAATAGCAGTCTTCTTTAAGATAATGATAGTGACTGCAGTTTGAGCAGATTAGTTTATTTTTCTTATTGGATATAGTACTTTTGGAAATTGAAACAAAGATTAACTGGTGAGTTTGAGTTTGGAAAGCAACTGTCTTAGAGTTTGATATAGTCTTCATAGCAGCCCAGTTTCCATTTTGGTAGTTGGTATGTGTTGTAGCAACCACTCGCTGGAACGGCACTCATGATATGCTGACTTTAGCAAAGCTCTCAGTAGGCTATCTAGTAGTGGGGATTACAAGAGAACTCGACAAGGAGCCCTCACTGCATTGCTTCTCTATTTATATAAATTATATGTGGTCCATGCTACAACAATATCTATCTGGCCCTTAAGTCCATGCCACTACCTCATGTCCATTACTCATCCACCATGCTTCTACCTTAAGGCTACCATGCTTCCTACATGTGCCCTGACGTCATATCTTTAATCTTTGCTGTACATGTGCACACTATGTGTACACCATGAGAAACTCATGTCCTTTGACATCATCCCTAACCCTAACTCTAATCTAGACTCCTCTCGATCCTTCTAGACTGTTAGTTCTTCCAGACCACTCTAGACTCTATCACATGACTTCCTAGTCATGTGCTCTTCCTCCATTGTAGACTAATAAAATACTATCTTATCTATGTCCGGCTAACCCTAACCCTAGCCAAAGTCTGTCCTCACTCTCATCTTATAACAGTATATGTCTGTAGTCCAGCAATAAGGTCACCTAAGTAACTTGTCTTCAATGTGTTATATATCAGTATAACTACAGAATTCCATATATATATACTAGGGAAGATAATAAGTTAAGGATGATGGCTTTGAAATTATTGTCACTAGTTCTTGTTCCAATTACATTAGCCTGGTTCTACTTTGAGTGTAGATTAACTATATATTGGGAAAAGTCAGATTCTTTAATATAGATAGTATTAAAGAGGTCTTGTTTTGGGTATATGGCCAGCTGGCATTATACTTTGTACTGGGAGATGAGTGAGGTCTATGTATCTGCTGCTGTACCATTCATCATGACTTCTAATCTTACTAAATTCTTTGTGTTGTAAATGATAAGTACTATTGTCTATATATTCTATATTTTCTATTTAGGTAATGAGAGTTTTAAGTTGTTCCATATAGTTGGAATGTTATTTGAGAGAATAATCTTGGTAGAATTGGTAAGATTTAATTTTGGGTTTTTAATAATTCTGTCTAGATATTCTTGTACCCTCTTCAATTAGGCAGCTATAAGGATTATACTACTTTATGCAGACTAGTTGGTACTGTCAAATATATCAGTATCAACAAATATAAGTAGGGTTGTTATGCTCATGGCCATTATAGTGTGTGTGTTTTGTATATGAATATGTATTGAACTAGTATGTCATTTTAGTTAAGATTTTTGGTTGGAGCCTATAACCTATTGTAATATGACATAGTTAGAAACCAGATAGAGTGTATGAGACTAAATTGTAGAATAAATAGAAAAAGCTCACTTTAGTATTCAATATAGTAGTGAAAAACTAAAGAAGGTGTCACATACCCTCCAACATCCATACTTCCAGTATAGATAACACTCCAATTCCAACTGCCATCAATTTGAGAACTAAAGATTCTATATTTCTCATTGATCCATAGAGTCTAAATAACAACTCCTATAGTAACTGACCACCCAGAGTATGTGCAACAGTAAATATTAGATGTTAGGGCAACTGGGTAGAAGGGCCTAGCACTTCAAATCTCTAGAAAATCCTAAGTATATTGTCTGAGAAATACTAAACTACATACTCATCTCTAAAAAATTCTAAGAGAACAGAACAAGGATTTCTGAAGGTGACAACTACTCTATATATTGATAGATCCATTCTAATGTGTCAGAATTCCAATTACATAAGCAAGGAATGATAATACTTAAATAATCAGAAATAGTTTAAAATGAAGCAACTAAAATAGAAGAGAATCAGAGTGCTTAGCAGATACTTCTAGAGAATGGGAAAGTAGATGAGCAAATGTGCAGATGATGCTAAAAGACTTTAGAAGACCACAGAGTGTTGCAGAAGAGCAAAGGAGTATGAAAAAGTGAGTTTAATGACATATCTGGATAGTTGGAAGTATTGGTGTGTAGTCTAAAGGAGTTCAGAGCATGGGAAATCAGATGAGCAGATAAGTGTGGATGTGGGAAAGAGTCATGGATGACAGATCAGCCAAAAAATACAGAAGAGAAAGAGTTCAGAAGAGTTCTCTTATATTAGATTATTACTTTTATATTTAAAAATGTAGTTATGATGTACTATTCTCTAGTCTGATAATCAACCTGAGCTGTACTACACTTGAACATTTTTGTCTTAACTCCTCTGTTATCCAAAGTTATGACCACATGACAAATAGGCTAGGCATAACATTATCTGTTAAAGCCAAGGTTATCTTATCTATACAAGTACTACTTCTAGCTCTTTTTCATAACATAGCTGGTTAAGTCCCTCTTCCATCCTGTCTTCCATGCTACTACTGTGGATAACCCAGTGAGTGCAATTTGCCTCTAACAGAAGGAGAATAAGAAAATTTACTTTATAAATGTAAGTAGAAATGATCAATTATTTTGTGAGACAGATTAGAAGGGAATGAAGACAAGAGGTGGTTAAAGTATTGTCACACAAACATCTAGAACTAGAGTAACTCACTTAAAGTCTTCATTTCTAGATAACTACTCTAGGTAGAATACTTAGTATATAAGCTAGTAGTTATACTATAGATCTTATTCTGAAAATTGACAAAACTGATACTGTCTTCTGGTGTTGGCAATGATGTACTTCACCATCTTCTAGTGGACTTGTCCTTTAGTTATTCTAAGTAGATTTTTTGAAATATATAACCAGTACAACTAGTAGAAACATAGTATATAAGTTGAAGCTAGAGGTTGTTTTGATATTTATGTTCTGCATATCTGGATAACACATGCTTGCCAATCTGACTTTCAAGAGCTCACTAACAGGTCTCAGGTAATAAGATATGAACCACATCTAACAAGTATTACAATCATAGATATATTTCTGCTCTGGTATTCTATTCTAGTACCAATATGTTTTTAGATTCCTTGGACATGCTCTTCTACCAAGCTATTTCATTAATGCCTCAGATCCAGTCATTATTGATAGAGAAGAAGAGTGGGAAGTAGAGGAGATTCTGGATAGCCACTGATATTGTAAGAGGTACTTATACCTGATCAAGTGGCCAGGTTTCATCATCTTAATCTTATAGTCCCATAGTTTATTCATTTAGTGGACTTCTAGAGTATTAGATTTTAAACAGTGTTCTTTGCTTTGAGTTGCAGCAATCTAGAAAGGGGAGTAGATGTAAGAGAACCTACTATTCTAATAAATTTTAAGTCTGCAACATTGCTAAAGTTCATTATCAACTTAGTAGATCTTCTATTCCTCAAGTCTTCTACCACTACTCTATTGCAACATCATCAGACTCTACTTGCTTCTGCCACTATACCACAGACCCCTATAGATTCTCTTCTGATCACCAATACTCTTTCTTTAGCTACTGGCCAATAAGTTTCCACTATCTTGTAATGTTCAAAGTTGTTACATTGAAGTTTTTAGCCATACAGCTCTATCATTTTGTAGTTAGGTTACAAATATTCCATCTGATATTTTAATGGACTCTTTAGATATTTAGAGTAGCTGCCATCTTTGGAGAACTTTATCTTGTTCTCTTAGAATTCTTCTAGAAGTGAGTTGTATACTTAGTAATTAGGAGCAATTAAACTTAGGATTCTTCTGGAGTTGTAAATTCTGCTGAAACCCTATGGATTTTACCCAGTTGCTCTAACAAACACTATCTAATTTAACAATGAGTACATCTAGCTGGCAGCCTGAGTCTAGTAACCAATGTTCACAGCAAGCCTTCTAGTGGCTATTATCTTCTTTTTAAGCTTAGGATTCAGCTGTGTCTTCTTGACTAAAAGATGGTGTTGTTTCTCAATTAAGAGTAAATAGAGTATAAGAAGAAATAGAGGGAGTCCTGAGTTAGGCAGCCTCAAGAGTAGGTATTGAGTTCTAATATTATAACTCAAGTCTTAGAGTTAAGATGAAAGAATCTTATATTAGGTCAATACTATTAGGTTAATACTATTAGAAGGAATAGAATGCACAGCAGCATGGTACAGTGTGGACAGCTGGCAACTATTGACCTGTAGTGTATACTTTAATAGCTGAGGAAAAGTGAGCAATGATAGAAGATAAGTAGTATTGGTAGGAGTTCAATCTATATGAAAATTTTACATTGACTACCTAATTAGGACTACTGATCATGGGCTATATACTTACTAAGTGGAATACTTTACAACACTCCCTCTTGCTTAAGACATCAGTTGTTGAGTAATAGAAGCAGAAGTGGATAGACTTAGAGTATTTCTAACCCAAGAGATGGATAAAAGCAACTTGACTAAGGTTTTTGGTCAGAATATTAGCAAGGTTCTTTTTCCCATCAATGTGATATGGCTTAACTTGTTCATCCTCAATTATATCTCTTATGTAGTGATAGTAAATATTAATATGTTTGAAGTGATTTTCTTGTATAGGATTAGATCTTCAGAAAAGTAAGCCAAAGTTATCATTATAAATATGAGGGGTTGGAACATTAAAACTGACCTCATTGAGGAGGTTTCTTGTTCAGACAAGCTAACAGCCACAATTAGAAAGGGCCCTGTGTTCAGTCTCAATCAAAGATAGGGCTACTGTCTTTTGCTGGCAGCTTATCCAGGATGTTACTTTGTTACTTCATGAGCTATAAGGGTAAAGTAAATAGTCATAGATTCATATGATTCTGGATCTTGTACCCAGTCTGAATCAGAGTGTGCTACAACAAACTTATTGCTGAGTCCATCATAGACTATTCAATACTCATAAGTATTAAGCAAATTGTTACAAACTCAAGATCTTAGAGTCAGTCAAGAATAAGAACTTTGTATTGGGTTAACATAAGAGAACTCAATAGAGAACTCTGTACAGGCTCATCTACCTTATATATCTAAGACTAATGATTTGTGCTCTACTACTTTAGTCTACCCTAAATAACCATGTATCTACCTTAAGATTAACATATGTATAATATACTATATGATATCATTTCTTTCAGAACCTTTTACCATTTTCTCTCATAGTATGTGGTCATATGATAGTGTGACAGGGACAGTGTAGTGTGACAATTTGTGACAGTGACATGTGATGTCATGCTAGTTTTTAACCCTTGTTTCCAAAATAATAAATTGAAAAGAAAATGAAATCAAAAAGAAAAAGAAAATAAGAAAGTAAATAAAATAAAACAAAGTCTAATGTTTGCAACTCTGACAGGATCATTTGAATAGGCAGTCATGCCTTTTGGTCTGACTAATGCCCCTGCTGTTATAACTCAAAGACTTTAGAGTAAGTCAAAGAAAAAGAATCTTGTATTAGATAATACAAGAAAATTCAATAGAGTTCTTAGTACGGACTAGTTTACCTTATATACAATAAGCTACTGGTCTATACTACAGTACTATTAATCTACTCTAAAGAGCTATATATTACCCTTAAGATTAATATATATCAAATATATTATAATGATATTATCCTTCTAGAAGTTTCTATCATGTTCTATCATAACATGTAATATTGTGACTTGTGACTTGTGACAGTGACAGTGACTGATGTGTGACATCACACTAACCCTAACACTAGGTCCCAAAATAGAAAATAAAGCTAAAATAAAATAAAAATGTGAAAGAAAATAAAATGAAATAAAGTCCAATGTTTATGATTCTGATATCTACAGCCTTTCAATGATTCATGAACAATATTTTCTTTGATCTCCTCAATGTCTGTATAGTAGTATTGTAGCAACCACTAATTAGAACAATCAATAGTATACTAAAGCAGTCTTAAATTACAAAAGTCTTATGGAGATTACAAGAGAACTTGACAAGAAGTTCCCAATGAATTGCTACCCTATTTATATGATAGATACATGGTCTGTGCTAGCAATAAATAACCCTATCCTAAAGTTCATACATCATCTATGAATATACTATAAGATTAATATGCCATAGATATATGCCTTGTTGTCATTCTTTCCACAATGTTCTAGGCTGCTGACATAATGTCATGTGATACATTATGTAACCATAGTCACATACCTCTTTCTTGTCCAAGAAATAAAAGAAAAATAAAATAAAAGAAAAAGAGAAATCAAATCAAGGAAAATAGATAAAAAGCAAAGAAAGTCAAAATAAAATATAAGGGTTCAAGTGTACCATGACAAATAGTTTATCTTAACAACATCCTCATCTACTCAAACAATATGTTCCAGCATAAAGATCATATTAAGAAAGTATTGTAATAACTCTGAAAAACTAGACTATATACAAAAGTAGAGAAATGTGAGTTCTACTCCAATTTCATAGAATACTTAGAATACATTCTGTCCCCATCCAGGTTGTCCATATCTTCTGATAAAATCAAAACAATTCAAAATAGGTCTAAACCCAGAAAAATTAAGGATATACAAGTATTTTTAGGATTTGCTAATTTTTATCATCAATTCATTCACAACTACTCAAATATGGCTACTTTATTAATCCAACTGACTTGGAAAAACACCTCTTGGAATTTTGACTTTCCATACTGTGAAGCATTCAAAACCCTTAAAAAAGTATTCATCTCTACCCTGATCCTCATTTACTAGATTTCCAATGCTCAGATGATTGTGGAAATCAATGTATAAGAATATACTCTCACAGCTATCTTTTTTATCATGACAGAAGGGAAGGAGGTTTATCCAGTCACATTCCACTCTTGCACATTCAAGGTCACTGAGCTCAACTACAACATGTACAACAAAGAGCTTCTCACAGTGTTTAAAGATTTCTATGTGTAGCATTATTATTTAGAGGGGTTAGAACTCCCTATAAACATTATCACAGATTACAAGAATCTAGAATACTTCTCAAGCACTAAAATCCCTTTCTGCTGCCAAGCAAGATAGTTGGAATTCCTCTCTCAGTTTAATGTCATTATCTGTTTTCATTCAAGACATCTAAGATTCAAGCTAGATACTATTACTTACAGAGAAGACTGTTACAACCTTAAGCTAGAGCTCAGGTTGTACTTAGGCAAAGACTTGAGAGAAGTCAAGGGAAGTTGTATAAATGGTAAAGTGTAAGAATATAAGGTAGTATCTACGCTATATATACTAGTATGAAAGGAGAAAACAATGTACAGTCCATGAGGTATATGAGTAAGACAACATGAGGAAAGTGTGAGGATAAAGCAAGGTTGTAGCATCTACTACATGAGGCGCTGACTGAGACTACTATGGTACAGCCGATTGTGTTGTCATATCCTTTGCCCTTCTCCTTGTTATATTCTGGAGGCATTGATTGTAACAAAGACTTCTATCTGAGAGAAGAAAGAGCCACTTACAACTCTACCAACTCTCAGAACATGTGCTTTGTTTTTACCCACAGTTAGCTCATAACATTTCTCCATGTTACAATTACAAGATCTAAGAGTAGGTCAAGTAAAAAAACTTTGTATTAGGGTTAATACAAGAGAACTTGATAAAGAACTCCATATAAGATTGTCTACCTTATATACTAATTACTCATGGTCTGTGCTCTACTACTTTAGCCTACCCTAAATGACCATATGTAAGCCGTAAGACTGATATATATTAAATATATCATTATAACATCATTGTTTTAAAAGCTTTTACTACCTTTTATTGTTCTGTGATTGTGTGATAATGTGACTGTGACAGCATTATAGTGTGACATTTTGTGACTGTGACTTGTCATGTTAAACCCTAACCCTAAGTTCCAAAATAGACAATAAATTGAAAAGAAAATAAAAAATAAGAAGTGAAATGAAATAAAACTAAGTCTACTTTTGCAATTCTGACACTCCAAGCTATGGCTCTGGTCTTCCCAATCCTTCAGGCAGCTACCATTATTGACCTCAATAGTTTGGATAGCAACATCCAGTCAGTAGCTATACAAGATGAAATACTGCAGGAATATCTCTGTTATCTGGTGAAACATTGGTTGTTAAATACATCTGGGCTCCTACTCAAGAATGGAACATTTATATGACACCAAAAGATGATCTCCACATGTGTTCTGCAATATCACTATGATCACATTCTCACTAGACATTTCAAGCAAAATAAAACATTAGAACTCATTTATATTTGGCTATCTCTATGCATGGATATCAAAATATTTTGTAATTCTTGTATTACTTGCATGAGGTCCAAATCATAGTGTCATAAGCCTTATAGAATATTAAAATAACTTCTGATCTCCAAATGACTCTGGAACTTGATCTTTATGAATTTTATTGAAAAGCTTCCTGTCTTATCTGGCTGTAACAAAATTCTAGTCATTGTCAATTAGCTCTCCAAGCAGGCCATATTTGTTCCAACAATAGATACTATTA
>Ga0157358_1000883_pt1 | contig 12888 bp, 12 predicted proteins | sample AttcapACBM2_FD_111484 | JGI IMG/M metagenome (GOLD analysis project Ga0157358, IMG submission 111484) | Fungus gardens microbial communities from leaf cutter ant in Botucatu, State of São Paulo, Brazil - Atta capiguara ACBM2 | ecosystem: Host-associated > Fungi > Mycelium > Unclassified ...
GAACTCTGTACAGGATTGTCTACCTTATATACAAATACCTAATGGTCTGTGTGAGCTATTTCTAGCCTACCCTAAACAACCATGTGTATCACACATTGTATGATATCATCCTTCCAGAACCTTCTACATTCTTTCATGTGTCATGTGACTTGTGACCATGTTATATGATGTGACCTACTGCATAACAGTGTGATCTTGTCACTCTAATCCTAACCCTAGTTCTAAAAATAAAATAAAAGAACATAAATCGAAAAGAAAATAAAAATGAAAATAGAAAATAGAAAAATATAAGTCTACTTCTTTTGTTCTTGACACCATGTTCTAGTTTCCCAACTATATAGCTAGGGTTTTTTCTGGTGTAGAAGAGGCAGCTTCCACACATTTGGCTTGGAATCTTACAATACTTAATAAATAGTAGAAACATACTTCAACTTTATAGCTTTTTTCTTCCATTGTTACTTAATCTTCTGGAGATTTTGATTTGAAAGGAGAAGTTTAACAGTTTTCAACCTGAAATTGTTTTAATAAGAAATATGGGTACAGATTTGAGTGTAGATATGTTCTCTTTTGTGCTTCTAGTAATGGTTGTCAATAATCATAGCTAGTAAATACATTATTTGGAAAGAGACAGATTTCTTTTCTTTCTATATACAAATAGGATTCTGGATCTAGTTAAAGAATTCTTGATAGTACTGATAGTATAGAATGTTGTCTTTCCGGCCTAACTGAGATATATACTTCATGAATTTAATGTTATAAGTCACAATTTTTTCATCAGACTTTATCCACAAATTGTTAAGTATAATTATAGCTTTTCTAATAGAATTGGATAAACTGAAATAATGGTGGAGTTCTTCTATAAAACAAGCCCAGTTCTGGAGCCAGTCTTGGTAAATTTCTTGCTCTTCTTGATTTAGACCAATTTTAAACTAATCCTATATGACTTCTGTTGGATATATCATTGAAAAATTTATCCTTGTAGTATCTGTAGTAAATTGGCTAGAATTTGTATAAAAGTGGAGTTGATACTGGAACAGAAAGCTGTTCAGCTTTCCTGGTTCTGAGCTACTAAAAGTATTGGGTATTCAAGTTCTTGCTATAGGTAGAGTAGAATTTGCTATAGAAATAGAGCTGGTTGAGAGTCTTTTGAGAGCTTTGGTTAGGAGATTTATAGATTAGGTAGGTTGTTTGGTTGAGAAATGTTCCAAGGGTTTTTCTGTTTCCAGAACATTGACCTATTTAAGATTGTCATTAACTAGGACAATTTTAGGAAATCTTAAGGCACTTTTGAAAATTTTCTATGAAGATAGATAAATTGTGATTGACTTTATTAATTGTCTTGAGTGATAAAATAAAATGGCTATACTAGTAAATTGTTTACATAGACACTAGATAGTCAGAGATCTAGGGAAAAAAATATAGAATTATAGTAAGAGAATGCTATGGGATTAGATACGTAATTGTAGAGAATAAAAAGCACTGGTTTATAATAGTTATCAAGTCTGATAATACTATTAGGGGTAATTCACACTTGTCAGATAAATCTGTAGATGTAATATGGAAAACAGATTGATTGTGAGACTTAACAGAAATGAGTGCAGAAGTGAATTAGAAGTGCTATGTAGATAATGATCTTAGCTTTCACTGTAAGATATTGTACCTAGCTTGACTTTGTTGTATAGCTGTAATCTGGGAAGTAAGGGCTAGAATCTTAACTAAGAATGAGTGTAGCACTTGATCCAAGTTAATTATCAAACTAAGGAATTATACATAGTAAATATTATTTTTAAATACAAAAAAGAGTTATTCTAATAATAAGAGACTACATATACTTTAGATTTGTTAGATATTATAGGAGTCATTGTTTAGAACTTTATGGAATTTGTTATTAAATAGAGAGTACTTTGTCTATAAAGCAATTAGTAATTGGAATATAGCATAATTTGTTCTAGAAAAGAGCAAATGAGTTTGAGCATTATCTAGGACGGATAACAGATGTAATTAAGTTATTTTTAATTCTAATAAAAACTTGTCTTTTATAATAGTATTATTTTATAATATATTTTCTGCAGCATGTTATAGACTGACTTCCAAAATATCTACATTCTGACTTCCAAATAGGACTTTAATATACATAAATATACTTCCACATCTATGATTTTTTGCACACAAATTAAACTCTCATATTTCATCTTCTGGTAACTTGTTACTTAAACTCTTGGTTATTCTATTTCCTAAAAACTGTTTCTATGATATCTTCCTAGTTATCCTTTACACTACTACTATCTTAGTCACAATTCTGATTACAGACTTTGTATATAAGACCTAGTAGATACTTTATAGTTTTTAGTCTGAAAATCAACTAATTTTTTAACTAAGACTAATTAAGAATTTCTAAAATCCTCTTCTTACTAAATTATTGACTCTTTGAAATTATGACTGTATAACAAGTAATAAATACAACATATAATCTGAAGCCAAGGTTGTTAATTTATAGATAAGCTCTTTAGTATGATCCACAATCCAGATACTTATCCAAGTCTATAGATTTCCACATCTGCTTTTTAGATAAGTTTTTATACTTGATCTGACTCTTTTCTAAATCTAATGTATAAGTAATCTACTTATAACTACTAATAAGTTTAGTAATTAGTAATTATCTTTAGATAGTTAACTAATTACATATTAAAATAGTATAGTATTAAACCTAGTGAGATATGGAAATTATCAATTCTAATAATAATAATAATAAGTTAAATACTAAACTAGTGTTAAATTCTACTAATTATAAATATAGTATCTTTTTAGAGATATAGTACTTAAATTAGCTAAGGTCCCTAATTATAGGCCTTTAAACAGACTAATATAGTTTAGTAATTATCATGTTACAACTCAAAGACCTTAGGATTGGTCAATAAGAAAAATCTCATATTAGAGTTAACACAAGAGAACTCAATAGAGAGCTCTATACAAGATTGTTTACCTTATATACTCAACTATCATAGTCTGTGCTATTACTTTTCTAGCCTATATTAAATGACCAGGTATTTGTCTTAAGGTCAACATATATTATACATGTTATATAATATCATCTTTCTAGAACCTTCTACATCTTTTTCTGTGACCTTGTGACTTATGACTATTACTGTGACCATGTTATCTGATGTGACTAATATATGTCAGTGTGATCATGATATCACTCTAACCCTAACCCTAAGTTTAGAAAAGAAAAATAAATCAAAGAAAATGAAAATGAAATATTAAATGAAAAAACTAGCATCTAGACTTTGCATATCTGACATACCAACTATCTTTAGATAGTTGAGTAATTATATATTAATTTAGTGTAGTATTGAATATAATGAGATATAGAAATTCCCAATATTCTGCCTAGTCTCTTCTATCATCTTTTATTTTCTATATCTTGACACAGTAGTATTATACTCTATTCCAAACCTTCTAAGTATTTGGTCTTCTATAATAGAATTACTTCTATTCTACTTAGTCTTTCATAGTAGAGTTTCCCTATCTAACCTCTATTAGTATTCTACTATTAAAACCTTTGTTTGGTGCTATATACTGAAACCTCTGAGTTTTCCTTTCCTATTACTTATATATAAGAATTAGTAAGTACACTGTATTTTGTTAGTCTAATAATTGACTATAACAAGTTAAAATTTATTTCTAATATTCTTTAGCAACATACCACTATAAAAACTTACTCTTCTTGAACTCTGCTCTATTTCTGAAGTTATGACCCTATAGTAAATAGACAATACAGTACATAAGCTAAAGTCTATATTACTACATACTTTGTATGAGTTTTTATACTTAGTACAATTCTAAGCTAAGCCCATAAACTTTTGCTTTCTAGTGTAAACCATATCTAACACTTAAACTAAGTATTATAATTTAAACTTAAAAGTTAGAGTAAAAAAGAAATCTTATGGGGGAGAGATGGCATAGTAGAAGAGCCTCCTATTTATGTGTATTATACCTATCTCAAACCTACTTGAGATTATGGGTTCAATTTCTTAGTAGTTCTTTGTGTTGGGTAACTACATAAAAAAAGGTTAGGGTATTGATACTCTGTACATAATTCCTTCTATAGGCACAGACTGCCATTGTGTCCTGTGTAATAAATTGTTGACTTAAAAAAATCTTGTATTGGGTTGATTTAAGAAAACTCAATAGGGTTTCTAATACAAGGTATATACTAGTTAGTTGGTCTGTGTGAGACTAATACTAACCTATTTTAAAGGTTTTATAAGATCAATATGTAGTAAACATACTATATAACATTATTTTTCTAGAACTTTCTATATCTTTTTGTATGAGATGTGTGACATATATGCAATATCACACTATAACCCTAACCCTTTGTTTAAAAAAATGAAATGAAAAATGAAAAAAAAGAAATAAAAAGAAAAATAAAGTCTACTATTTTTTATTCTAATATTATTTCCTTTCAAGATTTCCTCTCTGGAGAAACTAACTTCCATTTTCACCAGTTTCTCTCTACTTCTTCAAACACTTCTCTTCAAACTTCCTGTCATTCTATCTATACAACATCTTTACTATATATTTTCTTAGTAAATTTTCTCTTCTAAAATCTTGTTCTTCTACTATCTTTAACTTTTTTTGTTTTCTTACTTCTGTACTTAATCTCCCTTTAAGCTTTGCTACTACTTTTTTTACATTCTCCAAGTCCTCTTTTCTTTCTCATATTTTTTTCACCTCCCATTCTTCAACTCTATCTACTTCTATTGGTTTTACTTTTTCTATCTTCTATCTCTTTACTTGTTCTCTATATTTCACTACTTAACTGATGTTTTTAATTAAATAAATTCTCATCAAAGTTGGCATTTTTTAAATATCAGATCTTTTGTATTAAGCATCATCTTATTTCTCTTCTTCCACTTCTCAGCTTTTCTTCTTCTTCTATCTACTTGTTGTTTCATCTCCTCTTGTGCTTTTCTTAATGTTATCCCTACTTCCTCCTATACCTTCTTTGTTCTTTCTACAAACTCCATTTCTTTCTCTACTTTCTCTTTTTTTTCTAATATTTGCACCCATTCTCAATTTTCTACCATAATTTGCTATAAATGGAGACACCTTAGTTGCTGAATGTGTCTTGTTTACTGCAAACTCTGCCATTACTGCTAATCCTTTTGTCTGTGATCCACAAAAAACCAAAGATATTGTTCTAATTCTTAATTTATATATTCAGTTTGCTCATCTGTTTTTGAGTGGAAAGATGCCAAAAACTTTGTTTAAATTTCCAACATTTTATCAAGCTCCTTAGTTAACTCTACTGCATACTGTGGTTCTCTATCTGAAATCATGCTCTCTAGCAACTCATACAGCTTCTACACATTACCTTTAAATAACCTTGCTATTTTTCTGCTATTGTTGTTGCTATAAAATATGCTATTTTAGACAACCTATTATATATATATTACTAAGATCATATCTTTCTCTACTACTATTAGCAATTTCATAATTAAGTCTACTATCAAATGTGTTCATAGCGTCTTTGGTATCTCATTTGTCATTAACTTTTCTACTAGTGTCTCTGTTCTATTCTTTATCCTTTGACACAAATCACATCTATCCACACATTTCCTGACATTCTTTGTCACTTCTAGTTACCAGTAATTTCTTGTCATCAAATCTATTATCTTTCATCTTTCTCTATGTCTTACTACTGGTACATTATAGTGTAACCAGATTATTTCTACTTTCAACTTCTTATCCTTTGGTATATACACTTTTTCTTTCTTCAACACCAACTTTCTATCTATTTGCTATTTATCCTCTCTCAATGTTTTTACTTCTATCTTTGTCATCATCTTTACTAAGGACTACTGTTACTTAAACAGTTGGTCAATTAAAAACAATTATCTATTACTACTGATTTCAGATTTGATAGATAATATAGAGAAGAAGAAGGTATTTATGAAAATGGATCTTAGGTGGGGGTATAACAATGTGAGGATAAAGGAAGGAGATGAGTGGAAGGTAGCATTCTTAATACCAGAGGGTGCCTTTAAGCTGATAGTAATGTTCTTTGGGTTAACAAACTTACTGGTGACTTTCCAAGTAGTGATGAACAACTTGCTAAGAGATATGATAGAAGCTGGAGATGTAGCAGCATTTATTGATGATGTAATGGTAGGAACAGAAACAGAGGAGAGACATGATGATATTGTGGAGAATATATTAAGGAGGATGGAGAAGAATGATTTATTTGTAAAACTAGAAAAATACATATGGAAGGTTAGAGAGGTTGGATTTTTGGGAGTTGTAATAAAATCAGATGGAGTTAAGATAAAGAAGGAGAAGGTTCAAGGAGTGGTAGATTGGCTGGTGCTGAAAAGTGTAAAAGATGTACAGAAGTTTTTGAGATTGGCAAACTACTATAAATAGTTTGTTAAATATTTCACAAGGGTAGCAAAACCTCTTTATAAGATGATGAGAAAGAATGTAAAGTAGAATTGGAGAGAGAAACAGCAGAAAGCATTTGAGAAGTTGAAGAAGAGATTTACAATGGAACTAGTCTTGGTAATACCAGACTTGGACATGAAAATGAGAGTAGAGATGGATGTGTCAGATTTTGCTATAGGAGGAGTATTGTTAATGAAGTATGAGAATGAAAAGTAGAGGCCAGTAGCCCATATTTCTAAGTTGTTGAATGAAGCCAAAAGAAATTATGAAATTCATAATAAAGAGATGTTGGCAATTATTAGGTGTTTAGAAGTATAGAGGCATTTCTTAGAAGATACCAAGAGTTAGTTTGAAATTTGAACTAATCACAAAAACTTATAGTATTTTATGAAAAGCTTAGAAGTTAAATCAAAGACAGGCTACATAAGTCTTATATTTATTGAGATTTGATTTTACCTTGAAGCATGTAGCTAGCAAGAGTATGGGACAAGCAAATAATTTTAGGAGAAAAACAGATTGGACAGAGAGAGTAGAGAAAGATAATGAAAACAAGGTGATGTTGAAAAAGAAGTGGTTGGAGATTAGAGTGATGGAAAAGACAGTTGTTGATTGAGTGAGCAGAAAAAGAAATCATAGAGAAAATTAAAAAATCAGAAGTGAAAGATGATAAAGTAGTAAAAGCAGTGAAGAAGATAAAAAAGGCAGGGGTTAAAGTATTAAGAAATGATGAGTGGCAGGTTGAGAATGACTTGGTATTAAAAGAAGAGAAGGTATATGTTTTGAAGGATAAGAAGTTAAGATTGGAGATTATTTAGCAACATCATGATGAAATGTTGATAGTAGAATATAGAGGATAGTGGAAGATGGTAGAATTGATCACTAGAAATTATTGGTGGCCACAAGTTACTAAGAAGGTGAAGCAATATGTAGAAGAATGTGATCAGTATTAAAGGATAGAGAATAGAGCAGAAATGCTAGTGGGAAAATTAAGACCAAATGCAATGCTAGAAAAACTGTGGCAACATATATCAGTAGACTTTATTATGAAGTTACCAGTATCAAGAGGTTATAATTCAATTTTGGTAGTATATGATAAGTTTTCAAAAATGTCATATTTTATAATGATGACAAAAAAATAATAGTAGAAGTGTTAGCAAGGTTGTTAAGAGATAACATGTAGAAGTTGCATGTGTTGCTAAAGAGTGTGATTTTGGATAGAGGGCCATAGTTTGTGGCAGAGCTAATGAAGGAGTTGAACAAGATATTAGAGAGAGAAACAAAGCTATTTATGGCTTTTCATTTACAAATAGACAGATAGACAGAGAGGACAAATCAAAAGCTAGAATAGTACTTGAGAATGTACATTGATCATAAACAAGAAAATTGATCAGAATAATTGGCAACTGCAGAGTTTGCCTTTAACAACAAAGTATATATATTTATAAAGTTGTTATCATTCAAAGTTAACTATGGAAAAAAAGAGATGTATAAGAAAGTGAAAGCTGTGTTGAAAAAATCACAAGAGAAAATGAAAAAATATACAGATAGAAATAGAAAAGAGGCAGTTGAGTATAAAGTAAAAGATAAGATGTTGTTGAGTGCAAAGTATTTACAGTAGCAGATGAGAAATAGAGAGATAAAGAAGTTGACAGAAAAATTTGTAGGATTATATAAAATAAAGAAAATTATATCAGAGAATATAGTGAAGTTGGAGTTACTAGTGTTAATGAAAATTGATCCAGTAGTTAATATGAGTAGGATAACATTATATCAGGAGCAAATAGAGGGGCAGAAGAAGATTTCACCTCCTTTAGTAGAAATAGACAGAGAAAAAGAGTATGAAACAGAGAAAATATTGAATAGGAGAGATGTGAGGGAGAAACTGAAGTATTTGGTCAGATAAAAGAAATATATATCAAAGGAAAATACTTGGGAGGGGTCAGAAAACTTAGTAAATGTGAAGGAATTAGTGGAAAAGTTTGAGAAGAAGATTAGAAAAGATAAGATAAGAAGAGTACAAATAAGGGGAAGAAAAAGATGTTGTATCCAGAGGCAGAAGTCTTTAAAAGAAGTGAATTACTAGGGAAGTATATAGCAAAAACTTTGTTTGGATAGAACAATAGAAAGTTTGAGAATGAATATTTGAAGAAGTTGGAGAAGGGTTGGGCAATATAGAAAAGAAAATGGAGACAAGTTCCTCTAGAGGTAAAACCTTAAGAGGATATACTGTTATAGTACACTTGAACCCTTATATTTTATTTTTATTTTTATTTCTTTTATTTTAGAATGTCATAAGCCTAGATACTAGGAGAAGGGGCTAGAAGGATAATATCAAGATGCATGTCAATGGCATGTTCACCTCATAGTATATATATTATGCACTTATAGACAATATATGAACTTTAGGATAGGATATTTATTGCTAGCATAGACCATCTATGTACTGTATAAATAGTATAGGAATACAGTAGGGACTTCTTGTCAAGTTCTCTTATGATCCCTATAAGATACTTTGTTCCTGAGTTTGCTTAAGTGGTCTATTGGTTATCTTGACTAGTGGTTGCTATAACAACCATCTTCAATTCTAACACTTTTCTTGTTAAAGAAACTATCTACATTTATTATATAAATAGGTCTTTCAATTTTGTAATTTAAACACTTGTTTTCTAGCAAACTCCAAACTCATGACTAATTCTGTTATCCTACTATTTAATAATACTTCCACTATTACTCTTTCTTATGTATTAATTCTTTTAAGCTCAATTATTACTATCACTTCTCTTAACATATTTCTATTTAGATTATAGTAGGATATATTATTCACTACTTTACTAAGCATTGCAAACCTATTGTAGTTACTAAAGCCTAATCAAGGACTATTGAGCTTTCTTCCTCTTTTAAATATCTATTATTGTTTTGATAACTGATTCTTCTTTCTTGCCCAACTATTCTCTGATTTTTATAATTTTATATAATATAACTAAATCCTCCACAATGTTTTCTCATTTATTTTTTATTTATTTTAGTTTTCTCTTATAGATTTAAATAAAAATATGGTGTAATGTAATGTTATATGTCAAGGTCACATATTTGTCACATATGTGTTATACCTGTTATAGTCATAGTCATATAGTTATATAATCTAATAGGATATTTAGCCTTAAGTTATCTTGACTTGTTGCAAGTATTATGTATCATTAAATAGTTATACTGTACTAATCATAGTATAAATAAAGTAAAGTGTTATTATCTCAATATAAATATTACTAGATACAATGCTTCTTTCTCTCATACTATTATCTTATATAGTAGTATCTAATAGAAAATTAGCAAATCCATTGTTCTCTTCTATTACTAGTACTCATTCTAATCCATCAAAACAATACAATATAAACATGGATATAGAAATTGACACTCCTAAGGATAGGTTGGCCAATATTAGTACTAACAAATTTAGAGTAATATTAGCATATTCAAATGTATCTTCTATTTTTTATGTCAAAAGAATAGAAGCTTAGAGCAAAAACCATTTTTAGACTGATCAAGTTGAAAAACAGGAAACCAACAATTTGCAAAGACTTATGCTATCTTACACTAATCTAGAGGTAGGAGATAATACTACTTGCAACAAGGCTACAGATATAGAGAACATGCCCATTTTTAATAGCAATATTAATATCATTTATAAGACCTAGAATTTTCTTTCATTCATATATGGAAAATCAACTAGATAAACCAAACTCTTGGAATGGTACTATACTTCTGATTTCCTTATTTGGAACTGATGAATTTGTTGTGATTAACTTCAACAACATTTCAACATTACTTTTTAGAATGGCTAATTTCATTAGAAGCAGAGCTCTTCTAAGTCAAACTGAAAAAGATATCACTGTTATTGCAGGATTTAGACAAGCAGCTTGGGATTTCATCTTGTTTATTTATAAGTCAGGAAGGGACAACTTAAAGACTAATGACAACAATAAATCATTCTGATATTATATTTCTATGAAGTTTGCACCAAAAACTCTGCAAGAAAATATTAATAAAAAGAGAGAAGTCAACAATCCTAGAAGAAAAATGTAAAGAGCCAACCAAGAATACTAACACACAGAGTAGACAATCATATACTCAAACATCCTCTTCAAATATTGTTAAAATCAAGGAGAACTTTCCCAATCTTTGGACAAAGAAGATCAAAGAAGTTGACAAGGTTATTAACAAGACAAGAAAAGAAAAACCTAAGATCAATATGATTTCCAAGAGTCCATCCTGAAGACAAATATTAGTTCTCATGAACTAAACCAATTCTGCTAAATTCATAGTATTATTCAATAAATATATATCTAACATCAATAGGGCTTTAAAGAACATCAAGTCTGATACAGTGGCTGATTTTATTTGTACATATCAATGAGGTCTCACTATTACAACTAACAAAGTGGCCTATCAAAAAATTATATCAAAAATATTAATACTTTTGATTTGAAAGACATTATGATTTCAAGACTTCCTCAGTTGAAGTCTTATCTTAAGATTTTGGATATTCTTTATCTCATTGAGGATACTAATATCCCTATTACTTTTGACATAGCTAAGAGAATCATCAAATCTACTTATATCTTCAACAATGTTGTTTTCATATCAAAACTGAGAGTTATCAAAGTATCACCTAAATCTGATACAGCAGTCATTTGAATCAATATTGGGGATGCTCAGAGCAGTGTTAAAGCCAAGGGTCTGATCAATAGGTGCTTCAGTGTGAGAAGTTATATTGTTACAGTCTGAAGAACAAACATGAACCTAGGTGTTTCATAATGTAAAAATTGTTGGAAATGGGGACACACTACCACCTTATGAATCAAAGTGTGTCAAATACAATAGTTTTCATAAAGTTGAACATCATTGGCATTTCACTTGGTACTAAAAAGCAAATTTCAAAATAAATCCACTAAAACTTGAGACTAAGAAAACCTTACTCTTATAGTTTCAAATGCATTAATTACAAGGACAACCATCAAGCTAATTCCAACATCTGTCCCTTCTGGAGACATCATTTCAACAAGAAGTGGTATGTTAAAAAATATCAGAAGCTTTGTAAAAATAAGAGCAAATCAATTTGCTTAGCTGTGGACAAAGTATGTTTATTTCAAGCACAGTTCATACTGAGGGTAAAAGTCCACAAGGTAAACTCAGAGATATGCAGACTTGTGAAATAACCTTAGCTTTAGCTTATATGCTATGCCATATGTCTACTATATGGTCGCAACTTCAAATGAGAGAAAGAAGTCTGAGATGGAAGTGAGTACTAATTGGTATGTTACTGTTGAACACCAGAGATTGAGTTCAATAAGAATTATCTTCATCAATTATCAGACTAGTGAGTTACAATATAACTACTAGTCTTATATACTGACTATAGAAGATACTTGGGGTTTCAGTAATACAGCTTCTATTATCCTAAGTGGAAGTTTCAGTGGTAGAACACTGACAGAAGTATAACTCTGCCATAGAAGACTGAGTTGGATAGGAGTATTTCTGTCATAGAAGATGGAATATCTGGATTGTTGCATCACTGCTACAAGAGTGTGTTGCAAGGAAGGCAAGCTTGTAAATTAAATATTGATAAGGCAGTATCATTACAGGAATGTATTTTCTGGATGGGTAGACTTGGTGTATAACAGTTCATGATTTTAAAAAATCTTTGCTTATTTTCACAGAATGTTTACAAGAACAAAACTCTTACTGATATAATTCTTGAAAACAATAAAGAATTTGATATTCTCTTCATCTAAGAACCTTCTTAGTCATTTATTCAAACTATTCTAAGTTCAACTAGCAAAGAAGAAGACAAAGTTGTAAATGCTCCTAATTATTTAGATTGGTTAATCTTTTCTAAACAATTATTTAATATCAATGACCATCTAAGAGTCTTAACATTCATCAATGTTTGACTTTCATATATATTTCTCTCTCAGAAAAGATATTTTTGATTACAGTAATATTAATTGTTTTTTCTTTTTCAATAATGGCAGTATATATTCTTTATGATCAATATATACTCTAATGAATATCAATCAGCCTTAAATTATCTCAAGAATACAGAGGCTGTTTGTTATATACAAGTCTACCCATCTGGAAATTACATTCCCACAGTGATATCATCTTTAAATTATCATCTTCAAATTATGCAAGCCTGCCTTGCATGGTAGCCATCTTTCTCACAACATGCTACTACAACCATCAGGGTTGTTGTGGCAACCACTAGACACAAAGTCTAATAGCAGCACTACAAGTAAATCTCTCAGTAGGGATATCTAGTGGGGAACATGAGTTGTGTATTCATAAGAGAACTCAACAGGGAACCACAACAGTATTCTACCAACTATTTATATAAGTATCCATGGTCCGTGCTATGACTGTGCATTGTCCTACCCTAATGTC
>Ga0157358_1000885_pt1 | contig 12884 bp, 9 predicted proteins | sample AttcapACBM2_FD_111484 | JGI IMG/M metagenome (GOLD analysis project Ga0157358, IMG submission 111484) | Fungus gardens microbial communities from leaf cutter ant in Botucatu, State of São Paulo, Brazil - Atta capiguara ACBM2 | ecosystem: Host-associated > Fungi > Mycelium > Unclassified ...
GATTAAACAATTTTGTGTCTGAGTCGACAGCTTTATGAAGATGCCAATTGCTTTTGCTTGGGCACTCCCAAAATTTGATAGTGTTCATATTGCGCTGATTAAAGAACTCTCTGAGCTCTAATAGGACAAAATTGGATTGTTTTTGGAGCATGTGCAAGGATGGATCGAAGATTTTCTTAGCAACATGAATAGAGTCTGTAATCACGATGATTCTAGAGGTGTCATGTGAGAGGACAGTGTGGTTGATACCGCATCTTATGGTGAAGAATTCAGCTTCTTGTGTAGTAATGTTAACAGTATGGTAGAGAGTTTTGACTACAGGTTTGTTGAAAACATAAATGTGCACAATGGACAAAGCGACATTGTTTTTGACACTTGCATCAGTTATCACGAGAGCATTGCGCAAGAAGGTGGAGGAATCAACTGCTAGAGCATCGAGCTATTGAATACAGGATTTGAAAGAAGGATCGTTACTACTACTGAAAGAGTGAAAAGAAAATTGATTAGAAAACGTATCACTGATTCTGTTCCCTGGTTGAAGTTCCAGGTTAATAGGATTGAAAGCAGGAAATACTTTGTTGAACCTATTGTCAATGTCAATGACATGGCTTTTTAATAGACCATGTTGTCTCTTGGTTAGCGTACTAAGAGATAGATCGTGAGGAGGAGAAGGATGGTTAGGACTGTTGTCCAATAGTGATCTGATGATGTGATTTGTTGAAAGAGTGTACCCTCTTAGTTGGGATCTACCACTGAGTTTTTGAAGATGTAGGTGAATAGGTATAAGACCTGCGATAGCTTCAATGCCATACGAAGGAGACATTTTGAACACTCCCAAAATCCATGTGGCTGCTCTTTTTTGGAGTTTGCCAAGAGAATTCAGAGGGTATGATAGCAGGGCTTTGGAGTAAAACCACAGCTGGAAACTGTACAGAGCAATAGGAAGAGCACAGCTTTTATAGAGAAGGTGCTTTTGTTGAGGAATGAGACCTCTTGTTGAATTGCCAATGATCTTCATACATTTGACCATAGAAATGGCTTTGTTGGCATAATAGTTGATGTGCTTGTGAAAACACAATTTTCTGTCAAAGATAAAACCTAAATATTTCCAAGTATCCTTTGGGACAAGTAACGGGCTGCCAATGGGTGAAAGATCCAAGGGAGGAGGATTGAAAGTGCTGTACGCTCTGGAGAAATGAAAGGCTTCAGTTTTAGAGTGTTCTACCTGCAAACCAAACTTTGAAAGAAGGGTTAATGCTACATTATAGCTACTAAAAAGACAGGCATTCAAAAGATGAAACAATTTACTTTGAGTAATCAAAAGACCATCGTCAACAAATGATAAAGTAGAAATTTTTAAATCAAGATTTTTAATACGTTTTTTGAAAATATGAAAAAACAGAGAAAAATAAAGAGCAGAAAGAATGGGGGAAAGGGCAGAGCCTTGACCCACCCCAACATTGACGTCAAAAGAGTGTGAAGAGAAGTTGTTCCAATAGTAAGAAGTTTTCCTATTGATGAGGTAGTTCAAGAAGAATCTAGCAGCTTGTGGACCAAATCCAGCTTTATCCAGAATCAGTGACAGGAGGCGATGATTAAGAGAAGGGAAAAACTAAGCGATGTCAAAGGCTAAAGTGCTGGTTGGCAAGTTTTTTACCCAACCAGTGCAAATAAAGTGCATAAGAGTGATACCAGTGTCTGTGGTAGATTTGAGTTTTAAACCTCCAAGTTGGCTCTGGTGGATGAAGTTGTTCGAAATGACCTGGAACTGTAGCCTTTCTCCAATGACTTTCTCAATAAGCTTGCTCAATGTGTTTAGGAGAACGATAGGCCTGAAGGATTTCAAAGAGTCATAAGAAGACTTATTGGGTTTGGGAATAACGATCATTTTAGATTCCTTGAAATGATTGGGCCAGTGACCTAGGTCGAAGCACACATTTGCTATGTATACAAAGTTCTTTAAACAAGACTTGTCCTTGATGATATGTTTAAGGTGCCCCCATGACATCTTGTCTGGGCCAGAAGCAGATGAGTCTTTGCAGTTGATAATAGTGCGAGAGAATTCTTCTTCAGAAAATTTGAGCCATGTCATAGACGAAAACGAATTGCACTCATTTAGAATCGACTTGTCTATGCTTCAGAATTGAGCTGAATTAAAAGACGAATGGAGAGCTTGACAAAGATCATTCAGTTCTAAGCATGAAGAACCATTGTGCTTGATCATTTCAATAGCTGTGAGCTTTTTCTTGTTGACCCAATTCATAAGTTCCCATAGGCCATGTCTCTCATTGGCGATTTCTTGAATTTTCAGATCAAAAATTCTCTTTTTGAAAGCTTGACAGTTTTATGGAATGTCTTCCAACTTTCTATGCTTTTGATGACTCTATAATTTGCCAAGTCTTGACTGCATTTGTTGTTCCACCAACTTTTTGAGCATTTGGTGATATTAATAAACTTCAAATGTTTTGACCATGACCGGTCAACTATATCTGCCCAACTCAGTACGATTTCATCCAAATCAGATATACTTGAAATGTTTGAAGTATCAACCTTAGAAAATGACACGATAACTTCATTGACAAAATCATCTTCTTCAACACTATTCTTGATAAGTGTTCTTTTATAAGTGGTGATATGTTCCTCGATGATAGGGATGGTTACCGTTAAAGGTGTATGATCAGAGGTAAGCCGCCAATCTGGATGAATGACATGCGAGTTGATTTCTTCAGAATCACATCGCAGAAACATTAAATCTAGGACAGAATTCGAGTCATTAGCATTATCTGAAAATCTAGTAGGGATCTGTTCATTGGGAAATGAAAGAAACAGGTTAAAAGAATCAGCAATTGCAAAAAGATTGTCAATGATAGAAGAATGAAAGCTATATGAAGGATCCCATAAGCTGTCGCAAATGTTGAAATCCTCTGTCATAATGAGGAGGTTTTTAATGTTTAATTCTGTATCCTTGAGATACTTTATCGCAGAATGGGAGGAATCTGAATAAACATTCATGATCCAAAAACTGTCACCATTGTTTAAGAATGAGAGTAATAGAATATCCCTATGATTAATAACATCTTTGCGAAGAGAGAAACGGAGAGACGAAAGTCTAATGTTGACGAAGATGGCCACTTGAGGCAAATTGTTGGATGAGACAGGCTTTCTTGTAAACATGAGCCAGTTGGGGTGATTGACAATGTCCATTAAGGGATTGCCTTCATGATTGTCATAGCAGGGAATAGAACAAATGAATGACCAGGAGGGTTCCTAGATGAAAATGATGTCAAAATCAGAATGAGCCTCAAGGATCGTTTTGATGATAAAATTGTTTTTTCGGACATTTTGCAAAAAGATTTTGAGATTTTCTAAAATCATAGGTTGTTACCATTTACAGATGAACAAATTGAGTTGTTTCTGGTTTCCCGGAATTTGGCATATTCTTTTGTGAACTACTCCTTGTTGAAGCGGTGTTTCCAGAAAGGACAGTCGCTGGAATCAGCCTGATGATCACCTTTGCAGTTAATGCACTTGAAAAAATGTGGGCATGGAATGCCCTTCTTGGTTTCAAGCCTAGATGGATTAATCTTGTCGTTAGCTTTACAACACCACGTGAAATGATGGTGATGTTCAACTGAGTGCAGACCATTGCACTTAAGACACTTCGCCCCTTGAATACGGCACACTCCTGTCATATGACCCCATTTCCAACAATTCTTGCATTGAGGAACTCCTGGATTCATATTAGCTCCCCAAACTGTAGCAATAAAGCTTCCTACATTGAAACATCTATTTATGATCTTTTTTGCGTTGGAACCACTTTGAGAGTCCCAAATGTCAATCCAGATGATAGACATGTTGGATTTAGGGGAGACCTTGATGATGTGAGGTCTAGAAGCAAGAACGATGTTGTTGAAGATGTGGTTACTTCTGAGGATGCTTTTAACATCATCTGAAGAAAAATGAGAATTGGTGACGTCATTGATGTATAGGATTCCTACAATTTTAAGGTAGAATTTGGATTGAGGGAGTCTGGGGGAAGAGATCTGTTCTACCTCAGATGAGAAAGAATTTTTTATGTATTTTTCAATCTCCTGTAAGTCAGAGTTTGAGGAGATTTTGTTGGTGGTGATGACAATACTCTTGTCTTCTACACAAATAAAGTCAACAATCATCTTAGAGTTGATTCCTTTAAGGGCATGATTGATGTTTATAACATGCATACTTGAATCCTTGATGAATTTCTTGCTGAGCTCAACGCTCATAGGTACTGTGATTTGTTTATGAGAGGGTCCCTTTATGGTCATGTTGATTCTCAGTTTAGGCTTGGTACTTGGACCATTGATGACTTTTTGAACAAGGTTGATTTTCGAATTGAGAAGATTGGGGAATGTTTCCTTGATTTTTAGAGCATCTCTGGTGATGTCAGACAAGAGAATAGAAGAGGTTGACTTGGTTGAAGATGATGCTTGCATGTAGGATTTACTAGGAGAAGCCTTGGTGTTCTTTTTGAAATATTTTGAAATCTCATTGACTTCTTTCTGTGATTTAGCTAGGATAGGAGATAGAAGAGATGATACAAAAGTGGGTTTAACCATTTCTTTACCTTTCAGAGAGACCTTAGGTTTAGAGACCTGAGGACTGAATTGCGACTTGACTTTGTTTCTGAAAGTCGTTTTGTTGTTATCCATGAAAAGATTATCCCAATGAGAGTTGTAAATTGCAGAAATAAATTCCCACAAAGCCTTGCCCATGCCATTGAGGTCCTCAATGTCATTAGCACCATTGCTTTCGATAGCTTTACCTAACATATATTTGCGCATTCTAGATAAAGATTCTTTGAAATTGAGCATGTCAGAAGGCATATGCTCCATAGCACTGTAGAGTGATACTGTGTGGAAGTTGCTGTCCCATGAATCAGGGTCTAGGGCTTGATCGGGATTGTAGTTCAATTGAACATTGAGCATGCTGGGACTAGCAGACTGATTAAGGAAAGGGCCCTTGTTTGAGACATGTTGTTGACTCAAAGGGGGGTGAATGTTAGCTGCCTAGCTAAATTGATCAAATTAACACTCGGGTGTCACTTTCTCTGAAATGACCTGAGTGTTAAGAGTCAACACAATATTAGATTCAGCAACATGTTCATCATCAATGTCCATGCCACTTTCTCTTGCAACCCGAACATTATACTCTTTCTTGCTTATTTCTGAGGGAGCATATGAATCTATAGAACCTGGGTTATCAGGAACAGAAGAGACACCTCGTACCTCATTGTAGTTGTCACATTTATTGAGAACAAGGTGGTGGTCAACCACATCACCACCTGTAACCACATCATCTCTAGCAGACATATTTGAAGCTTTGTATCAGAATTGAGAAGATTTGAGAGTATATTCCTTAAGTCTCTAATAGGCGCTGCCACTCAACATGGTGGTAAGAGCTATAAGGGTATGTGTCTATGTTTAGGGTTTAGACCTTAGACTTAATAATATCATTTATTCTTATTGATATTACTTATTACCTATTATTACTATCTTCTTATACTAAACCTCTGAACCACTATCAAAATATTTAAGTTCAAGTATTACAATTAGTGAGTAGCTCATTTTGTAATAAGAAAACTGTCTTTCATATAAGCTGTGGACTTTTTAAACTCCTAGTAAAGTTTTTTTAGTAATAGTCATCTTCCAAACTATAATGAATGATATCTTTCAAGATTTCATAGTAAAAGAGATTATAATAGTATACTTGGACAACATCCTAATCTTCACTTGGACATTGAAAGAGCATTACAAAGTAGTCTGCAAAGTTTTGGATGTTTGAGTTAAGCACAAATTGTTCTTTTGTTTAGAAAAATGCAAATTTGACATTAAGTACTTAGATTTGGTCATTTTTAAGGATCATGTCAAGATAGACTCTGTAAAGGTAGCTAGAGTTTGCAACTGGCTTATACTAACTACTTACATAGACTTACAGGCATTTCTCTGCTTTACTAACTTCTACTAAAGGTTTATTCATAACTTTTTGGACATTATCCACCTTTTTTCAATATTACAGGAAGTACTAGTACTTGGACCTGAAACTTCATATAGCAATTAGTCTTCAACATATTAAGAAAGCTATTAGTATGACATCAATATCAATCTTTTTAGATAGCTGTGATTTTGCAACTAGAGTAGTACTCTTCCAGATCTTTAAGGAAGATGGTGAGTGACATCTGGTCACTTTTCTTAGTAAGTTTCTCTCTTCAGTAAAATACAACTACAAGATATATAACAAGAAAATACTAGTAATTATTTATGTATTGGAGGAGTGGCATTACTTTCTGGAAGGATTTGTGATTTTGGACAGACCATAGTATTTCATGACCACTAAGAAATTAAAATAATAACAAGCTTAGTAATCATTGTACCTAGTATAGTTTAACTTCTTACTATATTATTATCTAGAAAAGTTCATGGAAAAGTCTAATACATTATCTGTCAGAGTCAAAGATAGTGGACTTTGTTTTTATTTTATTTTTCTCTTAGAAATTAGGGTTAGGGTTATAGTATAATATTACATATGATTGTCACAACTATCAAACATTATGACAAGATGTTGTATATCTATCACACATGTCATAAGTTATGATTACATAATCATATAACACATGAAAGAACATAAAAGGTTCTAAAAGAATGATATCATATAATATATTAATGGCATGTTGACATTATGTAGTATACATAGCCTTTAGGAGTAGTCTCATACAGACTATTAACTAGTATATAAGATAGATATTCTATACTAAGAACTTAATTAAGTTTTCTTATATATACCCTATACAAGATTTCTTTTTTACCTAACTCTTTGGTTTAAGTTGTAATATTAGAACTTGATTTTCATCTCTAAGATTGCTTAATACAGAGCCTTCTCTATATTTCTCTCTTTATTTTCTTATTATTCTTATATAAGAGCAATACTACTCCTAGTCAAGAAGAATTTTCAAGCCTTAAGTATACTAGCCAAGCAGAGAAAGCTTAGCTATATATAGTGCACCAAAGTTCACTAGTATTTTATAAGTATACCTACCTTTTGTGAGTATACTAGATAATTTTCTTTGAGATAGTAGTTCTGTACTGTTGATCTCTTTGTGATCAGTAAATGTAAAAGAATTTTTAAGATAGTGGTTGGTTATTCAGGTAGTCAGTAAGATAGTATAATATAGGACAAGAAAAGAGCTTACTGTTGTAGCAACCACTCACCAGAACAGCACTTGTGATATGCTGACTTCAGCAAAGCTCTCAGTAGACTATCTAGTAGTGGGAATTACAAGAGAACTTGACAAGGAGCCCTTGCTGCATTGCTCCTCTATTTATATAAATACAACGTGGTCTATACTACAACAATATCTATCTGCCCTAATATCCATGCATCATCCTCATGTCCTATTACTCATCCACCATAAGGCTACCATGCCGTATACATATGCCCTGACATCATACTCTTAATCTCCATCATACATGTGTGCACCATGTGTACACTATGAGAAACCATTGTCTCTTGATATCACTCCTAACCCTAACTACTATCTAGACTCCTCTCGATCCTTCTAGACCTTAAGTCCTTTCAGACTACTCTAGACTATTCCAGCTTCTATCACATAACTTCCAGGTCACATGCTCTTCCTCCGTTGTAGACTAATAATTAATTACTTATCTATGTCTAGCTAATCCTAACTCTAGCCAAAGTCTGTCCACACACTAGTTTTATAACACTTACTAGTACTTACAGAGATTTAGCCCAGCTCAGAATACAATTCTAAGAGCAGAGCTAATATTGGCTTCTATTAGAATAATTAAATGAAGTCTATAAGTTTTAGTTAAGTTGTGTTTTTAGAAAAATCTAAGAGAATAGACTAAAGTTTTTCAAAAATTGTTATTATTCTGAAAATTCTACTATTCATACTAATCTAGTAGAACAAATACTAAGCTAACTATTAAAATAATAATATATAAATGGTCAGAAATATAGGTAGAATTGTTTAGAATATTATTTGGAAAAACAAAGTATACTCAGTATTGATAGGAGACAACTAGTGTCAGAATTAAAGATAGTAGACTTGTTTCTTTTTTATTTCTCTTTTCTTATTTAAGTCTCTCATTTTTTTATTTTGACCTTTTTATTTCTTTTCTTATTTTTAGACTTAGTAAAAGTGATATTATGTATGACTGTCACATGTATGTCACACATGTCACTGTCACTGTCACAATATTACGTAACACATCAGAAGAATGATGTCATATATTATATAAGATAATAACTCTTATTTACATAACTTATAATATTTAGAGTAGGCTGAATATAAAGTGCATACAGATCATATACCAGAGATATATAGAGTAAACACATCTGTACTAGAAACATTACCAAGTTCTCTTGTGTTAATTAATACAAAATTCTTTTTTTACTTAAATACTTAAGTTTGAATTGTAATAACTAGCAATAGTCTTAGTATTACAATTAAAGACTCAAAGTTAAGTCAATAAAGAAACCTTATATAAGATTTATACAAGAGAACTCAATATAGTTCCAGTTACAAAGTGTCTACCTTATATATACTTGGCTAATAGTCTGTGTTATACTAAATCTAGCCTATCTTAAAGAACATACATACTATATACTATTGATATGTGATATAAAGTCATTGTTCTGGAACCTTCTATGTTCTTCTATGATATGTAACACTATATTGTGTTGTAGCAACTACTAGACCAGTGTCCAATAGCAGCACTAACAATAAATCTCACAGGAGGATATCTAGTGGGGAACATGAGTTGTGTAATTCACAAGAGAACTCAACAAAGAACTACAACTATATTCTACCAACTATTTATACTAAGTCCTCATAGTCCATGCTATGACTATACATCTACTGTACATCCTACTCTAAAATTCATGTGTCATCCATGTATGCACCATGTGTACACCATGTAGTAGCAATGTCCATTACTCATCTACCTCAAGGCTAGCATGCTATGTACATGTGCCCTAATATCATCTTCTAGACTCTTTTCAATTCTTCTAGACCACTCTAGGCTTTATGACATGATGTCATGTGACTTGAAAGTCACATGCCTTCTCTTGTTGTAGACTAATAATATACTACTATCCTACCTATATCTTATCAAAGTTTGTCTACACTTTATTGTATCATAACATATTGTTATGCTGATCCTTAACTCTAAGTCCAAAAATAAAAATAAAATAGAAAATAAAATAAAAATATAAGATAAAAATAAATAGATTCCACTGTCTTCTTAACTCTGATACTTAAAGATCATTGGAAGAGGCAGTATACATGGGGTTCAGCAGTAGAGAATAAGAAGACTAGTAGATCTAATAGGATTTTTTGGCAACAAACAAGAATAGAAAATTTTATAGAAAAAATCGTAGGGTTTAGAGTTTTATAAGAGCTTAATGTTAATAAAGAACTGGGTCTTTTTACAGCTCCTCTTTATTACCATTTTATACATTCTTATCTTCTATACTAACTAATTAACTTACTTCTATATTATAGTGTGTGTCAACAGAGCAAATAATAGTATTACAAGTATTAGTAGCAGTACAAACTAGAAGAGTAGTAGTAGAAGAAGAAAAAGTTGAGGTAAATCTAAGGCCCAGAATTAAATACCAAGTAAAGTGTTATAGTATAGTTGAACTCTGATATTTTATTTTTATTTTTGGATGATAAAAAGGCACATGACCACAGTCACATGATATATCACATAATCAGATGTCATAGATATAGAACATGGTAAAATGAACTAGAACAATAATGTCAAAGAGATAGTTGCAGCATATTTACCTTGTAGTAATAGTATAGTGGACTTATGGATGATACATGTATTTTAGGATAGAACTTGTACTAGTAGTATATATAGTATAGGAATATATTGGGAACTCCTTGTTAAGTTCTCTTGTGATTCCCATAAGATACTTTGTCTTTAAGTTTGCTTTAGTAGTCTATTGGTTGTCTTGACTAATAGTTGCCACAATATAGAGGTAGCTAAGTTATTCTTATTTAATAGAGAAGCAAGTAAGATGGAGGTTTTATAATAGCATGTATGCAAAAGGAATTGATAGATATTTGGAAAGAAAGTATATTGGAAAATTTAAAATCAGAGAAGTTGGAGTTTCTATTAGTAGAATATTTTCTAATAGAGCTGAAGAAAGAATTTGGAGGAGGGAATGATAAATTATTTAATCTATCTACACTTCCAAACTTCTTCCAGTGTAGATTATCTCTCTTTATTTCACCTTAGATATTCTTGCTAGACTTTTTAACATGTCACAAACTTCATTCAGCTTGTATCTCTACAAGTAGTGGACTGATTTTCACAAACTAAGTTGTGCTGGAAAGCCTCAAATAAGGGCTATTCATATATAAGTGAGATATACAAAAGTGACAATAAATGACTGAGATATCAGGCCATCAGTAGCTGTAAAAGCTTTGTCTGCTAATATCTCATGAATATTATAAGATGAAAGTGTGGACAGACTTTGGCTAGGGTTAGGGTTAGCCAGACATAAATAAGTAATTAATTATTAGTCTATAACGGAAGAGAGATAGGAGATAGGCATATGACCTAGAAATCATATGACAAAGTTTAGAGCGGTCTGGAAGGACTTAGGGTCTAGAAAGATCGAAAGGAGTCTAGATTGGAGTTAGGGTTAGGAGTGACATCAAGAGACACGAGTTCCTCATGGTGTACACATGGTGTGCACATGTACAGCAGAGATTAAGAGTATGACATCAGGGCACATGTAGGAAGCATAGTGGCCTTAAGGAAAACATATGTGGATGAGTAATGGATATGAGGTAGCGGCATGGACTTAAGGGCCAGATAGATATTGTTGTAGCATGGACCAGGAGCCATGTATGTATATAGTGGATAATATAGTGAGGGCTCCTTGTCAAGTTCTCTTGTAATCCCCACTACTAGATAGCTAACTAAGAGCTTTGCTGAAGTAAGCAAACTACAAGTGCCATTCCAGCGAGTAGTTGCTACAACAATGAACAGTTGAACAAATTTACATGATTGAACTTGTGTTGGAAAGTGCTCATCAATCCATCTGTTTAGAAAGTTTATTTTTGCTAAAAAAAAGTAGATAGACCTTTATTGGTTTAGAAAGCATTATGCCTTTTCTAAACTCAATTATATAGTCATACAGTCTTCTGTAATGGTATTCTTTCTAACTTGGTTTTTTGAGAACATATTTCCACACTTATGTAATCAATTTGATACATATGCTTTTCAGATCTATGGGTTCTCACAATCTAAGTTCCTATACTGGTCTTGATTGTTAAGTAGAATTGCAATCATCATTGCCTGGTAGTAATTGCCTGAGTTAGTTGTATCTGCTCAGTGAGATATATGGTTGTTGGGGTCTTTATTTCCTATACTGTCCAATGAAGGTGATCTACTAACATCCAGTTCAAGGTGAAGCTTATTAGCATCTGCTTCTATATCTTGTGTTTTACAGGCTTTACAGGCACATGTATCTAAGCACCTGGTAAACTTCTATTACTCTTTCTACTAGCTGATTTTGGATTATGTTTGCCCAAGTACAATTATATAATCATCATTCTTTTGTTTTAAAGAGATGTTAAGTTGTCTTGTGATATTCAATTTTTATATAAGCTTAGACATATTATTTGTCCTGCCTTGTTGGAAGTATTATCCACATTAAATATTTTATATAGATTTGCCAGTTTTATTTTCCAGGTTATTATTTTCCACAAAAACTCTGTTGATAAAGTTTGTGGCGGCTCTCAAATCAACTAAAGCCTTGGTCTGTACTTTGTTTACTGTATACCCAAAGTGTAACTGGAGTTTTCCTTCAAGAAGGTTTTCTTGTTATACATATTATTACAAGACTCCAGTACTACTTTCAAAATTTTTGAGCTAATAGAGAGTATACTTTCCTCTAACTGTAGATCACAGACATTATTCTCTACAGTCCTAATGGAAAATCCAAGTTGGAATTCTTCTTTCCCTTTCTCTTTGGGATGCTAGAATTAAAGACATCCTTACTGGATATGCTATTTTGAATAACTGATTTCTATATTCTAAATCTGGTGGAGATGTATTCTAGAAAGGACTCTCTTTTGAGTTTGTTTGTCTTTGTTGCCAGTTTTTAACAAGATACTGTATTATGTGTCCTTATCTTCAAAAATATTTTACCTACACATATCTAGCAGTTTTTGCAAACCCTTTCTCTTTTTCTGATTTCATCTATATCCATTGTATCCAGATTTTCTTTTCTATTCCACTTTTCTCTACACTGCCATTTGAACCAAAGATTACACTTAAGGTCTTATAAGGCTTTATCAACAACTTGACATGGTTTTTCAGAAGTTTTGTTTGTATTCTCATAATAAGTGTATTTTACAACTTATTTAGAACAACCTCCTTTAGTTTGTTGATATGTACTTTGTTTATATAGTTTATAAAGTTCTTTTTAGTTAGAGCCTTTTTTTGCCCAAAGTATTGTTAATTCCTTCTAATGCTCCCTCCTTGTTATCTTTTTGTCCATAAATATTTTGTTGTTCTTGGACAAAATTGCTTTAAGAACTCAACTCTACTTTGTTTGTAAAGTTTTTACAGGTTGACATTTTACTTGATTAGCATAGACTGTTAAGTATGTTTTCAAGGGGGTAAAAAGATAGAAACACCAATTTTAGCTTCTTAATACCATTTTTATATACTAGTACTATTCTAATAATATGTTTAAGAAAACAGAAATTCTCAACTTTTGGTAAAAAAGTTTACAGATTTCTAGTACTCTAGTTTCTAAATCACTTTTACTAAATTGCTATGTTATATGTCTAAGTAGATACC
>Ga0157358_1000886_pt1 | contig 12879 bp, 3 predicted proteins | sample AttcapACBM2_FD_111484 | JGI IMG/M metagenome (GOLD analysis project Ga0157358, IMG submission 111484) | Fungus gardens microbial communities from leaf cutter ant in Botucatu, State of São Paulo, Brazil - Atta capiguara ACBM2 | ecosystem: Host-associated > Fungi > Mycelium > Unclassified ...
AATTGGTAAAGCGTAAGAATACATGAATGTATCTATGCTATTTATATAAGTCCATAGTCCAACAATGAGACATACACAAGGATTAAAACATGAAGAGATCACAAGGATAAAGCAAGGTAACAACACCTTCTGCATGAGACACTGACTGAGACTACATATGGCACAGCCGATCATATTGTCATACCCTTTACCCATGTCCATGCTGTCTCCAGGAGGTATCAATCGTAACATTAATATTATTATTAGTGGAAATAGCACTGAGACTTATAATAGAAAGTGTTGTTTATATATCTTGTATAGTATGGGATGAGAATTAGGAGAAAGAATGTTCCTATTGGTTAATTTGTTCTAAAAAAACATAGAGAATTTAGTACAAAAGCACTCAAAAGATGCTTACTCAAATAAGAAGTAGTGTTAATAGATATTTCTAGAGCTGAGATAAAGTTTGATCTCATATAGATTGAAAACTTATGGTGGAAAAATATTATTATATTAGTCATACTATTACAACTTAAGATTTAAAATGTTAAAGTAAAGAGAAATTTTGTATCAAGGTTAATATAAGAGAATTCAATGAAATTTCTACTACAAAGTTATTTATTTTATATACTACTTAGTATTGGTTTGTATGTAAGTTATTTTATAATATATATCATGCTTTCATTATACTTTGTAAATATATAACATCATATTATACCCTTAGCCAAGTTCAAATAAGAAAAACTAAATAAAAATAAAAATGAAATAAATAAAAGATAAAACTAAGTTTGAAAATCTGATATATATTCAGAAAAAGAAGAAATCTATGAAAAGAGATTAGATAAAGCATAAAAGCTTTATTTATAATATATCAATGTAAATCTAGAATGACCTTGGCTTCAGCTTATGTAATTGTAATGATAACCTTCTGTAACAAATCTATTTTTACCTTGAACAAAAATTTGATTATTACTACCAAAATAGGAGATTTACTTTTGTTTTGTATACTCAATACTAGAATAGGAATTTTTACTTCAGCATAAATTGACCAGGTTCTATGTAAATACCCCCACTTAAGCTAATAAATCTTTTATTGTATAGTATTAGAAAAACTAGCCCTTGTTCTAATCTAAAAAGGCTTTATATCTTTATATGTTATAGTAGTTATAATTTGAGAAAGTAAATCAAAAGGAAGTGAATTAGAAGAAAGTAAGACATAAGGGAAGTCAAGAAGTTGGGTATAGATACTCAATATCTTCTAATTTTAGTACTCAGTCTTCTCTTAAATTCTACTACTACTTTCTTTGTATTTTCTAAATATTGCTTCTTTTACTGTGTATTATTTGCTACTATAAATCCTATAAGAAGATCTGCCACTTTGTTAAAACAGAAATACTAACAAAGCTTACCACTACCCTTACAGACTTTTCTTCTCCTAAGTTCCAAGCTACAACATCTATCACTAATCCTATAGAGTTTGTAAAGTTAACTCTACTGAATCTTTCCCAAGTAATATTCTTATAATAGTTATGACTTTTAAGTATGGTTTATACTAGGAGATGAAAGTCCATAGAGTTGGCTTGATGATACAAACTTATAGAATGACCTTGGCTTCAGCTTATATACTATGCTGTCTGTCTGCTATATGTGTCAGAGTTGTAAAGCTTAGACTTAAGTTTTTTCTAACATCTTTTCATTTTCTTTATATTCTCTTTTTGATTTATTCTCTACTTTAAATTAGAGTTAGGGTCTAATGTGACATCACAAGTCACCATTACATTATCACACAATAATGTAACATGATAAAAAGAAGTAGAAGGATCTGGAATAATAATATCATAACATATATTTAACACATGTTAGTCTTAAGGCATATACATGGTTACTTAGGGCAGGCTAAAGTAGTAGAGCACAGACTATGAGTAGTTAGTATATAAGGTAGACCATCTTGTACAGAGTTCTCTATCAAGTTTTCTTGTGTTAAACCCTTGTCTAACTCTAAGGACTTTGAGTTGTAACAGTGTGATTGCAACTTCAGAGAAGTAAATATGGAAATGAGTGCTGATTTGATGTGTTACCATTGAAAACCAGAGATCAAGTTCAATAAGAATTATCTTTTTTGATTATCAGACTAGAAAATTACAGTGTAAATACTAGTCTTATATATGAATCAGTTATATAGATGATACTTGAGGTTTCAGTATATTGCCCTGAGCAGAGGTTTCAGTGGTAAGACACTGACAGGAGTAAGATAGGAGAACTCTGCCATAGAAGACCAAGTCAGATGGAAGTATCTCCATTATAAAAGACAGAATATCTGAATTGTTATATTACTGCTACAAGAATATGTTGTAAGAAGGGTGGTCATCATGGAAGACAGGCCTGTCTCATAGATTTTAAGGGGACAGCATCACTATGGAGACATATCTTCTGAACAAATGGATCTGATATATGACAATAACCTTCTTTCTTTTACTACTGTCCAATCAGCATTTAATAGTCTGTAATGTTTTAGATTTTTACATCAAGGTTTTTGACTACCTGATACAATTATTCTATAGTTAGGTATTAGATATAGTTTACACTTGAGAAAAAAGTCCATAGGTTGTATAGAGTTTTACTAAGTTTGGAAACTTGTATAAAAAGCAAAAAGTTACAGACTTTATGAATAATCTTTTCTCCAGCTTATATGCTAAGCTGTATATTTGCTACACAGTCATAACTTTAGAGAAGTGAAGTAGAGTTTAGGAGGGTAAGTTCTAACAAGATAAGTATATTGCTATAACTTTAGAGTTTAGTATTAACAATATTTGATTATCAGATTCAAGATTACAATATATTTACTAGTCTTTAAATACTGATTAATAGAAAGAAGTATTTTTCAGAGCAACTGGTTGAAGTGTCAGAATTACAAATATTGGACTTGGTTTATTTTATTTTAATTTTATTTTCTGTTTTGGATCTAGAGTTAGGGTTAGTGTAATGTCACATATCACTGTAACACAGTTATATGATCATGTGTTATAATAAAACATGGTAGAAGGTTCTGAAAAGAATAATATCATTACAATATGTTTTGCATATGTTAACCTTAAGGAAGACACATAGTCCTTTAGAGTAGGCTAATGGTAATGTAGCATGAACCAGTAATCTAGCATATATAAGGTAGATAGTTCTGTACAGAGTTCTCTATTGAGTTTTCTTATGTTAATCCAATATAAGGTTCTTTTTATTGACCAACTCTAAGGTCTTTGAATTGTAACATGAAGTCTGCAGAGTTTTTCAGAGTTTACAATCTCCAGAGAATCCTAAGTAATATTGTTTACAACTACCAAGTATATAACTTATCTCCAGAGAATCCTAAGAGAATATGAAGTTTTCCAGAGATAACAGCTATTTTAAATATTCAGAAGTTCATTCTAATCAAGCAGAATATTAAATGGAACATTTGGTAATCTAACTATAGAATAATAGAGTTAGATAGTCAGAAATCTTGATGTAGTAATATTAAACATTGTAAAACAATAAGAGGTTATTGATAAGTAGCTGGGAAAAGTAGATCAATAATTAGGAGAAAGTGATCAGAGAAAAGAAATTACTTCTATATCTAACAATCAATACTCTTAATATCTGTAGAATCTTCATGTATCTTTCTGTTGCTCTCAAAACCAATAACACCTCTGAAATGTTCTCTGTATAAGTGCTGATAAACTTTAGAGCCACAGATGACTTTATTAATAGAAGCTTTGTGGAAAAACACCACATAAACATCTGCAAACTCTTGAAATTTGTACTAGTCTACAATATTGATAGTATTTTTAATAAGGATAGTCAAATATGCAAGGTGGTGAATATAGTTCTGTATTACCAGTCATATTTCAAGTGGGCTTTGTTTGCAGTCTCAAGCCTAGATAAGCAAGATCTTATTCTTAGTTTCATATGGCTCAAGAATCACAACTCTGAGGTGAACTAACAAAAAAAAGAAGTGGTTATAATACAATATTCTGTATGCTTCATTGAAATACTAGAAACATACCCTTAATATACATAGGTCTAGTCTATTTCCTATCTTGATAGATAACTAGAAAGACTTATCTCAAACTCTACAGACCTCTACTAAGTACTAGAAAAAGTTAGGTGATTTTTTTTCAGAGGTCTTCTACTAGAACCAGATTAAGAATAAAGTTTCTGCTATTCTTGCACATGTCTAACAGTTTGAATCAGTGTATGCTAATGAAGACTTTGATAACCTCCTAGACTACCACAAGTGGGATTGTACCATTCAATTAGTTTCTAGAGCTGAGTCCAAAATATCCAAAATATATATTTTATTCTCTATAGAGAAATTAGAGCTGGATATGTTTATTGTCAAAAATCTCTATATGGAACAGATAAGACCCTTCAAGTTCTCCATAGTTATGCCAGTCTTCTTTATCAAGAAAAAGAATGGTTTTCTCAGATTGATGCAAGATTATAAAACCTTCAGTATAATAATTATCAAGAACAAGTACTTGCTCTCTGTAATTTCTCAACTGGTCACCAAACTTCTCCAAAGAATCTTCTATCTTACTAAGCTGGATATCTGCTGGAGATTCAACAACATTTGTATCAAGCCTAGAAACAAGTAGAAAGTAATCTTCTATATAAACTACAGACTTTTTAAACCTTTGGTAATGTTCTTTAGTATGACAAACAGTTCCACTATGTTCCAGACCATGATAAATGATATCTTTTGGAACTTTATAGAAAAAGACATCATAATAGTATATCTAAATAATATCCTGATCTTTACCTAGATATTAGAAGAGTATTATAGAGCTATCTGCAAAGTTATAGAGGTCTTAGCTAAGCATAAACTGTTCTCATGTCTTAAGAAGTATGAGTTTGGCCAACAGTGGATTAAGTACCTAGATCTGGTGATTTTGGAAGATCAAGTTGAGATAGACCCCATCAAGATAGCTAAAGTGCAAGATTAACCTATTTTGTAGAATCATACTAAACTACAAGCTTTTTTTGGCTTCACCAATTTCTACTGGCAATTTATTTATGGTTTTTTTCTATTGAATAGCTTTTCTTCAATCTTACTGGTAATAATAGCACTTAGATAGATCTTAGACTAACAAGTGGTGTTTGATACTCTGAAGACAGTTATTACTTCTGTACCTATTCTAGTCTTCCCAGACACTATTATTCTCTTCTATATTGAGATAAATAGCTCTGATTATACTACCAGAACAGTCTTCTCTCAAAATTTAAGGACAGATGGTAAGTAGCATTCAGTGGTATTCTTTAGCAAGTCTCTTTTTTCTGTCAAGCATAACTATAAAATCTACAATAAGGAAATTTTAGCAATCATCTAGGCTTCTAAAGAGTAGTAATACTTTCTAAAAGGTGTACTAAATTCCATGAAGATCTAAAAAGGCCATAAAACATGGAGTACTTTATAATAGCCAAGAAACTCAACTACAGATAATTATAGTAGTTATTGTATCTAGCAAGACTTGATTTTGTTCTATATCACCATCTAGATAAGTCTATAAGGAAATAAGATGTACTATCTTGAAAGCTAGACCATGGTGATGACTTGTATGATAATGAGAATATAGTCTTGATCAAGCCAGAGTATCTAGTAATATATATAATGGAAGGACTGGTATTTAAAAGAGAGGAATATAGCCTTCTTACGAACATCTGCTGGGGTAACAAGGTAGGTTAGCAAGAAAAACCAGTTGCTTATATAGCTAGAAAACTCCATTAATCAGCCTTTAGATTAATACAGTCATTTAAATAGCCAGAGATAAATAAATTGCTTTTTTAAGAAAAAGATCTATGTCTTTAATATCTTGGACTTGTAACATCATATTGTGTTTCATTATTATGATACAAAGATTACTGGACATGCCAAGCACTAAAAGACATTAGAGCTAGTTTTACAGAGCTACTGATGGCCATAAATATTTAAGTACATTGGCTAGTATTGTTATAATGTGCTTGGACACTAGTATTTTCCTTTTTCTTTTATCTATGTTTCTTAATTTTATTTTCTTTGATGATAAAAAGGCACATGACTGGGGTCACATGACATATCACATGATGTGAGGTTATAGGCCTAGACTGAATGAGAGTGGACTAGAAGAATGATGTCAAGGAGTATGTTAATAACATGTCTATCTTATAGTGTATACATGGTATACTTATGGATGATGTATGGACTTTAGGATAGGGTTAATTATTAGTAGTATGGACTATCTATAATTTATATAAATAGGGTAGCAATTCAGCAGAAACTCCTTGTTAAGTTCTCTTGTGATCTTTACAACAATATCTACCCTTAAGATTTATTACTTGTGCCTCTATTAATTTTATGACTAGTAGTTGCCACAACAAGTATGTTGGTACTTACAATTTATACTTGTGGACTAAGTCTATTAATTACTCATCTCTTGGAGAATTCCACTCACTGCCTGAATTTAATGTAAGATAGAAAACTATTAGTGTCAACTCTATTGTGGAACTCCCTAAGTCTGTAGAGTTTGGTGTAATAATGATAGTGGTAGACTTGGTTTTCAAGAAAACTCACTTTATCTTCATTTATACTACAGAGAGCACTACAAGGTTCTTTCTACACCATGTTTGGAAACATAGTCTTCCTACTTGAGTAGTCTCAAACCAAGAACTATAGTTTGTCATGCTCTCCACCAAAAAGCTCAACCATCTGCTCAGAGTTGAAATCACATTATTTATAATCTAGCACCTTTAAACAGATAGACAAACAAAGTGAGTAAACTAAGAGCTCAAGTAATATCTCTATATATTCATTAATAAATGACAGAGCAACTGGCAAGATCTTCTTCTACTGGTAGAGTTTTAGCACAACAACCATATGTACTCTTCCCTACAACAACAACTATTTCTTCTTAACACTAGATAACTGTCACAAATAGAATTTGAGTCTTACCAAAGAAGATTAATATTAGAGAGTATCTCAAAGTTTACTAGTTGTATCAAGTCTATATTAGAAGAAGTAAGGTCTACTATTCGTAAGTCTTGAAAAGACATGTGTTATAAGACGCTTTGAACATTAACAATTTTTATTTTATTTTATTTTATTTTTCTAACTTTATAGGGATTTTGTTTTCTTTTTTTGTTTTCTTTTGGATGATGAAGAGGCACATGACACTGCAGTCACATGACAGGTTACATGATGTGACATCATAGGCCTAGAACATGATGGAAGAATCTGGAAGATGACGTCAGGGCATATGTATACAACATAGTGGCCTTGAGTAGGAAATAAGACGGACATGAGGTTATAGCATAGACCATGTGTACTTTGTATATATAGGACTCTAATTTAGCAGAGACTTCTTGTCAAGTTCTCTTGTGATTTTCCCTACTTGATTGCCTACTGAGAGCTTTACTCACTTGTGTAGCTATTAGACTTTGTGTCTAGTAGTTGCCACAACAACATGGCCAAGTACTATGATCAGAAATATACTTCTATCCTAGTATTCTGCCCTGGTAACAAGATATTCCTAGACTTTACTGACATTTACACAATATACTCTTCTACTAAGTTGTCTCGTTATTACCTTGAATCTTATATAGTAGAAAGACAAGTAGGATTTATATTGTAGTCTCAAGCTCCCCTTCTATTTTGTAAAGACTATATCTAGTACTTCTAGTAATCAAGCTTATTGCTATTTCTGTGAACTTGATCTCTAAAAGACACTCTAGTACTCTTTTAGGCCTAGTCATTATTAATAAAGAAGAAAAGTGGGAGGTAGAGAAGATTTTAAACAGCTAGTAGCATTACAGGAGGTACTAGTACTTGATCAAGTAGAAGAGTTTTGGCCTGGAGGCAAATTCATAGAAGAACATTGTGAACATTTTTACATCTGATTGAGTGGATGAGTTTTATCATATTAACCCCATAGTTTTATAGTTCATTTGTTTAGCAAACTTCCAGAGCATCAATTTTTAACCAGTGCCCCTTGTTTTAAGTTATAGCAATCTAGAAAGGGTGATAGATGTAAGGTAATCTGTCACCTCACCAAAATTTGAGTCTGTAATACTACTAAAGCCTATTATCAACCCTATAGATCTCTCTTCTCTTGAGTCTTCAACTGAAACTCTGCTTGCTTTCTTTCTTCTTACTGTAATACTATGAACCTTACTTGAGACATCTAGCAAAGATCATAGAGTTGGCACAGAGTGAACAAACATGTATGTCTAATGGGTTATTATTCTTAGAGATCAAATGAAAAAAGATAATAAATAAAGTCTATTGTTATTAATTCTGATAATTCTGAACTCTTGGTAAAAGAATGTTCTCAGACTATTTGAAAGTATAACTACTCTTAAAGAAAGACAAAGCCTACAGGATTTTATCTTAGTCATATATAAATTAGTTTGTAAACAGCTAGATGTAAAGAGAGCAGAAACTAAGAAAGGCTCTTTCTAATTATTGATTACTACAGAAATTTTGTGAGAGTGAAAAATTAGATCAGAAACAGTGAGGAATATTACTAGGTATAGAATGTTAGAGAGACTAGCAGAATCTGCAAGGTTTTACAGCCTCCAGAAAAACACAAGTTTCATTGACATAGTACTTGTAAATACACTACTTACCTCCAGAGGAACCTAAGAGAACAGAGCAAGGTTTCTGGAGGTGATAAACATTCTGTATAGCTAAGAGATATATTCTAATCTTCTAGATTAGCTTACTTGAGAAGGAATAATTAAAATAGCATGATCAGGAATTTTTCTGATAAAAACATCTAAAATGTCAGTCTGGAAAGAAAGGAGAGATTATCATTGATGATAGATAGAAGGTCAAACTCAGAGGTTAGTAGCAGGAGGTGGTGGGATTAAGAAAACAAGTACTATAGGCTTTGATATTAGTGTTAAAGATGGAAGAATAAGTTCTCTTATATAAGAGTATTAGTTAAGAAATGGTATCTTGTTGTAGGATTGGATATTAATATACATAGGTCTCAGAGTTGGCTTATAAGACTGATGAAAATGTTGTTAGTGTTAAGCTCTAAGGCCTACTAGTACTCAGCTACTTTTCTTAGATAATACTGAAGAAGCTCTAAGGCTTCATTAGTATTGATAGAGGCTATAGAGTAATCATTGAGGGCAAATACTAACTGAGTAGTGAGAAAGAATAAGGAATATTAAGATATAAGAGTAAGCAATCTTAGACTGCTAGAATAATTGATATGTTGAGATTCCAGAAAGAAAATTCTATTCTACTATTAGGACAACTAGTCAAAGTCTGTTAAGTTTTACAGAGTTTCTGATCTCTAGAGAATCCTGAGTAATATTGTTCATGACTACCAAGTATATAACTTACCCCTAGAGAATCCTAAGAAAATAAGATAGAGTTCTCTAGAAGTAACAGCTATCTTAAATACTTAGGAGTTCATTATAGTAGAATATCAGGTGGAATATTTAGTAACCTAAATATAGAATGATAGAGTTAGGTGGTTAGTATCATAATGCACTTGAATTCTTATATTTCATTTTGATTTTATTTTTTGTTTTTTTCTTGGTCAATAAAGAAGTATATAACTACAGTCATATTATGTAACATTATAGATCTAGAACATAGTAGAAGTAATTAGAATGATAATGTCAGAATACATGTCTATAGTATATTATTCTTATAGTATGTATATGGTAGACTTATAAATAACACATATATCAGAGTTGCAAAAAGTAAACTTCATTTTATTTTTGATTTATTTTCTAGTTTTGAACTTAGGGTTAGGAGTTAGCATAATGTCACAAGTCACTGTCACAAACTGTCATACTACAACACTATCATAGTCAAATCATTACATGCTTACATAATACAATAGAAGAAGGTAGAAGGTTTTAGAACAATAACATTATAACAATATATATAATGCATATTGGCTTTAAGGCTTACACATGGTCATTTAGGGTAGGCTAAAGTAGTAGAGCATAGACCATGAGTAAATTAGTATATAAAATAGACTATCTTGTATGGAGTTCCCTATTGAGTTCTCTTGTGTTAACCTAATATAAAGTTTTTATTCTTAATTCACTCTAAGATCTTGAGTTTGTAATAATATATGTTTTATGGTGGAGTTATTTATTGATAGCATAAACTATGTACCATTAGTATATATAGAGTAGAAATATATCAGGAACTTCTTGCCAAGTTCTCTTATGATTTCTATAAAACTCTTATTCTTTAAGATTACTTAGTAATTCATCAACTATTTAAGTTAGTAGTTGCTATGATAGTGCAACTTAACTACTCTCAGAGATACTGCATCACATAGTCTCCTTACTATCACTCTACCATCATCCTTAGTATATAACCAGTATGGTTAATTACCACAAATTATATAGCTAGTATTACAAAATAAACTACTTACTTATTTGTAATATCTAAATCTTGGATGTACTCTTAGAGGTTTAGGAGTAATTTAGAAGTTCAATAATGATGATAAAGATCAATATAGATGTCAATGATGATAAGATATAATGATTGATAAAAATTGATATTATTAAGTTTGAAGTTTAATCCTCAAACATAGAAGTATTTATACAAAATATTAATAGTCTGTGCATAAGCTGTTTCTATCACATCATCAAAACTCATACCTGGTGGGGCTGTCATCTGTTATAGCAGATGTCAGGCTAATTTTAGATAACTAATTATGTCACTATATTGATATACTTGTATTTCTATGAATACTAATTTCTATATGATGTATAATACATTATTAGAAACCATTTGATAAGCACTTTCCAACACAACTTTGATTGTAGGAATCTGTTCAGTTGTTTCTGAGATAATAGCTAATAAAACTTATAGTTACTGATAGTCTGATATTTCAGTGATCTGCTATCACTATTATAAATCTTGCATATATACAAATAGCCCTTATTTGGAGCTTTCCAGTATAAATTGGTTTATGATCATTGATATATTGGTTGTAAAGATACAAGTTGAATAAAGTTTGTAATAGCTAGCCTTTAGATTTAAGAAGTAGGTAGTAGTTATTAAAAGACTGTTGTAGATAGTATTAACCAGACTTAGACTGATATTTAGATATACTCATTATATAAGTGAGCAGTACTGTATAATATACTTGTTCTTTTTGAGTAGTAGCCTTGTACTGAAAATTTATTATGATTTTTTCATACAAAGAAATAATATTATCTAATAAGAAAATATTTAGAGTAGAGATTCTCTTCTTAGAGATAATAGTTAGTATTTTTTAAGGCAATACTTAGTAAGGCAATAGATAGGTATTTGGTAGATAGTATAAAATTAGATAAGAAAAATACTAGCTAGTTATTAGAATATTGTTAAGTTGTTAAACAGTATAACAACAGAAATATATAAGAAACAAGAAATAGCAAGATTATAAGAGAAATTATGAGAGAAGAACAAAGTATTAGAATATCATATACTATCCAACTGCATCCAACATCTATATCTCTTTACTCTCTCTTAATATGGATTATGCTCTATTTAAATTATCTATCAATCTAAGAACAAAAGCTTCTCTATTCCTTATCAATTATATGGAGTTTCAAATAGCAATATCTATAGTACCCACCAACTCAGAGTATGTGTAGTAATAGTATTAGAAAAGACACTTTCCAGTATTAAAAACAATAGCCACCATATATAGTTCTTTAGTCTAATAATCAAGTTGGATTTGTATCACACTTGTTCTAAGTTTACATCCAAACCCTTCTCTTCCAAAATATGACCATATGACAAAGTTAAGCTAGATGTTATAGAATGATAAAGTGTAGATAGACTTTGGTAAGGACAGAGATAAGATATAGATAGGTAGTTATATTATTAGTCTATGATGAGAGAGAGAAGGCACATGACTGGAAAGTCACATGATATTGTGTCATAAGGCCTAGAGTAGTCTAGAGTGGTCTAGGAGAATCTAGGGTCTAGAAGGATCGAGAAAAGTCTAGAAATAGAGTAATATCAAGAAACATGTTAACAACATGGTTCTCTTATGGTATACACATGGGGCACACATGGACAATGAAGATTAAGGAATAGGGTTTAGAATATGATATCAGGGCACATATACATGGTATACTGACCTTGAGGTAAACACATGGTGGATGAGTAATAGAACATGAGGTAGATTAGTAATGAATATGAGGACAGAGTATGGATATTAGAATAGAACACACAGTCATAGCATAGACTATGGATACTTTATATAAATAGTCAATAGAATACTGTTGTGGTTCCCTGTTGAGTTCTCTTGTGAATTACACAACTCATGTTCCCCACTAGATATCTGCCTTGAGATTTACTTGTAGTGCTGCTATTGGACATTGGTCTAGTGGTTGCCACAACACTAGGTGTAATATCTTTTCATTGAAGCCAAGGTTGTTTTATTGAAATAGGATAATTTTTGAGTCATTTCTGCCTTCATATTTACTAAGTTGTTATCTGTTTTGTCTTCCTTTGTAGATATTTCCAGTAAATGTGAATCATTTCTAACATAGAATTAATATAGCAGGTATTGAAAAATATAAAAATCATAAAATAAATGTAAGAAAAATTAGAAAGTTTGAAAAGGAAAGAAAAATTTGTGAAAAGAAGGAATAATGATGAAGAAGGCAATAAGGGTAGGAAGAGAATATTGTAATGATAAAGAAAGAAAGAGAGGAGAAAAAAAGAATAGATAATAGATGAAAGAGAATTGAAGAGGTGAAAATTGAAAAAGAGAAAAAAGTGGAGAGAGAGTGGAGATAACAGAAGGAGTGGAAGAGAATAAGAGAGAGAAATAGAGAAATAATAATGTAGAAAAGAAAATATTTTGTTTACAAAGATTTTGAGCATATTATTTATAAATATAGAAATAAGAGAGATAT
>Ga0157358_1000887_pt1 | contig 12877 bp, 9 predicted proteins | sample AttcapACBM2_FD_111484 | JGI IMG/M metagenome (GOLD analysis project Ga0157358, IMG submission 111484) | Fungus gardens microbial communities from leaf cutter ant in Botucatu, State of São Paulo, Brazil - Atta capiguara ACBM2 | ecosystem: Host-associated > Fungi > Mycelium > Unclassified ...
CTACTCACTGGTTGTGATACTTGAACTTAGTGGTGTTTTATAGGTTCAGTATAAGGAGATAATGATGAGTAGTATCAACAAGAATAATTGATGTTGTTAAGTCTGAGGTCTAGCCCTCAGACATAGAGGTATATATAGAAAAGAGTGATGGTCCGTGCGCAAGCTGTTGCCATCACATGATCAAAACTTGTACCTGATGGGAGCTGTCATCTGTCATAGCAGCTGTCAGGCTAATTTTAGAAGGTAACTAATTATGTTACTACATTAATATGCTTGTATCTCTACCAATACTTATCACTTTGAGACATATCATATATCGTTGTAAACATATTGATGAGCACTTAACAACACAAGTTTAATCATACAAATCTGTTCAGCCGTTCATGAGATATTGGCAGACAAAGCTTTTACAGCTACTCAAAAGAGAAGTTGCTGAAGAACTTTGTTATATTCTCTTTCTATGAAGGAATTACCTAATTTTGGTATCACTTTTCTACTTTACCTAGTGTAGTATAGTTTTACTTATATTTTTATTTTATTATTTTATTATTTATTTTATTATTTAAGTATCTATGTTATAGGTATTATAATCTACTACTGAGTTCTGTGTAATAAATTGTTGATTTTTTTAAAAAAATGTTTAAGTTCATTTAAAAGATTTTTAATATTAAAAGACATGGTTATAACATGTTTGCTTTGTGATTAAGGCATGGTAGACTTATGGATAATACACAAACTTTAGAATAAAGTATATATTATAGAGTATAGACTAATATGTATAGTATATGTTCTAGCAGGAGATTCTTAGTTGAGTTTCTCTTATATAAAAGAGACAGAGATATACTAGTCCTGCTCTAAGTTTGTATGTATATTGTCTGTCATAGTATTTGTTATTACAATATTCCACTCATCTCTAAACTCATATCCAAGCTTTAAGATACCATACTAAGTACTTCACTAAATTATATATGCACTAGAGATTCAACAATATTTGTATAAACAAACTAGCTCTTCTATAAAATTCTAGTATACTAATATTGCAGATATTTGTACCAAACTTCATGAAGTTCTTACCTCTTATTAGTCAGCAACCCTGAACATTACTCAACCCCATATTTTAGATATAGTTCATACCTTGTTATTCAAATGATCTTTGGCTTTAGCTTATATGCTGTATCTCTATTAGTTGCATTAGTTATATATTTCAGAAGTATTACTTAGGGTCTTGTGGAAGAAGAGGTATATTGTTGCTAAAACTAGAAGAGTGTGTCAGTTTTGGTCAATTTTCAGAATAAGAGTTTACAGTATAACTACTGGTTTACATACTAAGTACTTTACTTAAGATAGTTGTCTAAAATAGAAATTGTAAGCAAGTTATCCTAGGTTTGGATAGTTCTCAGATATAGGAGTAAAGATTTATAGAGTTATTAGAAGTCTAATGAAGATGTTCAAGAAGTAATCAATATGGAATGGAGAGAGTTAATCTGTACTGGAAGATGTTTAAAAGTGCAGATATGTTGGATCAGATATAGCTGGGTCAGAATGTAATAACGTCCTATTTTATATGTCACTGCTATAAATCTCTTTTACTTCTTAGCTAATCTTTTATCTAAGTTTCTGACTATTTAAATACAATCATTCCTTGATTAAATTAGCATTGTTCTGCTAGATTGAAATATACTCAAGTAGTATTTAGAATAGCTAGCTATTGCCTCTAGGAGTTCTTATTATGTTTTCTTAGGACTTTTCCAGAGGTGAGCATGACTTGTAACTTGTCTAGACAATATACTTGAGACTTTTCTAGGGATAAGTGCTACTTGTAACTTATTTAGACAATATACTTAAGACTTTTCTAGAGATTGGAAACACTGCTAAACTTTACAGACTTTATCTAGTCACTACAATAACAGAACAGAATCTCTCTCCCAAAACCTTAAAATATCATTGGTCTAGTAGTCTCAGATTGTCTACTCTTATATCTTGATCTTTCTTCCTTTTTCTTGCTTCTTGAACAATATCTGCCTTAAATAATTATCTCATAAATCCTGTCAACACTGATAAAGTTCTGGGCCTTCTCTAGCACCATCTAAAGAAAGTAGTCAAATATCAGTATGCTTTATAATACAACACCAACAATATCCTTACTAGTCTTGTGAGCCAACACTAAGATCTGTGAACATTAGTATTTAATCCTGCCTTCATATCTATAAGTATATTCACTCTACTATTACTTTCAAGACTTCTCTTCCCCTACCAATATTTCTGTATCTAAGACCTTCTTTCATCATTCTAGACCCAACATACTCCTCCTATAAAGCTTAGTAGTGACTATTAAATAGACTAAGTCTTCCTTAGTATTTACTTCCTCTATATCTGGTTGTCTATGAATCAATTCATCTATGACCAAGATAAAATTCTTTGAGTCTTATTCTTCTTTAGAAGTAGTAAAGGTGTAAAGTAGTCTGAAATTCTATTCTAAGAAGAGTCTTCCCTGTTACTACATCACCAAAGTTTAAAGAACTTTTTTGTACCTACTTCTTCTCCATCAACACTGCTATGGAAGTAGTTAACTGACTTGAGGGAATAGCATACCACCAGAGAAGCTATATAGTAAAGAACCATATATATGAGTTCCAAATCCTAATCTCAGAAGCAAACTACATAGACTGATATGCCATAGTAGTCAAATTTGCTACAGACTTTGAACAGTAATCCAGAATTGAATTGTGATCCTACCAGTGGAAAGGCCAGAAAACATAGATTCTCTCATATTGTTTAATACTATATAGAGGATAAATCAAGCTAAATAAGCCAACAAAGCCTTTCAGTCAACTCAATGAGCTATCTCCATTTTACTCTTTAGTTTCTGAACTCCACAGAGTTCTTCAGTCATCTCTACCTCTTGTCGATTACTTCCCATTACTTTACCACTCCTACACCAGCTACTATCAGTGCTTTTCCAAATGTTCCCATTGATATAAATACTATCCAGAAATCCTGTACTATGCTAGCTAGAAGATTTTATTATTGTAGAAATCTAAACTATATGATTCTCAAGTGCCTAGCATAATTTGATGTATAGCAATTAACTGCTAAGTAATATAAGAAACTCATAGAGAACTTGTATACATTAAAGAATATTGAGACTAGTTAACAGTTGGAACTTGTAAACTTGGACAGTAATTATAGCATTAGAGATAAATGTAAGTTTGTGTAGAGTGGCTAGCAATTTATGTGACCTGACTGCTAATAAATAGGTTCACTATACTTAAGGTAGAATATACCAAAGATAATAGTAATTTATCACAAAACTAGTAGACTGATTTTCACAAAATAAGTTGTGCTTAAAAGTCCCAAATGAGGACTATCTGCATATATGTGGGATGTACAAAAGTAACAACAAACAAATGAGATATTAGGCCATCAGTAACTGTAAAAGTTTTATTGGCTAATATCTCATGAATGACTGGACAGATTCACATGATTGAACTTGTGTTGGAAAGTGCTCATCAAACTGTTTCTAATGATATATAGTATATTCCAAAGCAATAAGTATTAATAGAGATACAAGCATATCAATGTAGTGATATAATTAGTTACCTTCTAAAATTAGCCTGACATCTGCTATGACAGATAACAGCTCTCATCAGATACAAGTTTTGATTATGTGATGGAAACAGCTTATATACAGACTATCACTATTTTATATATATACCTCTGTATCTGAGAATTAAACTTCAGACTTAATAACATCAATCTTCATTATTTATTATCAATATTCATCTCTTCATCATTGACATCTGTATTGATATTAATCATTATTGACATTATCATTAAAGATCTGAATCACTCTTATACCTCTGAGAGTGCATCCTAGGTTCAGATATCACAAACAAGTGAGTAGTTTATTTTGTGATAATATTATATAGTATAACAACAACATGTTGACCTTATAGAAAGCACATGTACTTTAGGGTAGGTTAGTTGTAGTGTGTGTACAGACCACAGTCTGTAGTATATAAGATAGACTATATTATACTTGGAACTCTATTAAGTTTTTTTGTGTTATCTAATATAAAAGTAGTCTTTTGTTTTTACTTAAAGATCTAAGTTATAACAGATACTCTTAAACACAAAATAGTATTGTGTCATATACCAAGTCTAAATCTATTAATAATCTGTCTTCTACAGCAATATTATCTCTTTGTAAGACTCTATACATAATTCATCTTCCATAGCAGTATTATTTTTCTATTCAAACTCTGCAAGTACTCAGTTTCCTATAGTGGAGTTACTCTTTTCGAACTCAAATCCCTATCAGTATCTTATTACTGAAACCTCTGCTCAGCATAGCTACTAATATTACTTAGGGCTATACTATGAAGTAACAGTATATCTCTTTGTTATCTCTTAGTATTTAAGGACTAGTAGATATACTGTAATATTTAGTCTGATAATCAAATATTGTTAGCACTCAACTCCAATGTTTACAGCAACTTAGGCTCAAAGATGAGAGCAAAAGAACAATCTTGTATTAGGTAATAAAAGAGAACTTAATAGAGTTTCAAGTATAAAAATGTTTACCTTATATATGCTAGACTACTGGTCTGTGTTATACTAACCTTAGCTTATCCTAAAGGTTATATATATTATATGCTATTGATATATGAGATGATATTATTGTTTCAAAACCTTTTATATCCTTTTATATAATACATGATTGTGTGACTGTGATATATAATTGATGTGTGACAATTTGTGATAGTTACATGTGATATCATGCTAAATCCTAACTCTAAATCCAAAATAAATAGAAAATAAAAAATAGAAAAGAAGAAGTTAAGTCTACTATCTTCAACTCTAATATTTTTTACTAGTCCTATAATGTTGCAGCTAATTCTATTGACCTCTTTGTTCTAAATGAGGTCTCTAGCTAGATTTCTTGCTCTTGGATATCATTTTCAGTGTTAGAGATACAAAAGGCACTTAGGCCTACTCTAAATTTTCTGCTCCAGATCCTGACTATATTACTTAGTAATATCTCAAGCTTATTCTTGCCAATAACACCTATGCTATAAATATTCTTTCTTTGGCCAATATATATTTATCACTATGACATTAGCCTAGACACTTTAAGAAATTGGTTTCTGTTATTATATCTAAGCTAGATAAATCTGCTTATGATATTCCCAAGGCTTTTAAGCTTATTGTTCTGCTTAACATACTTGGCAAGCTCATTAAGAAGATGATTGCTAGATGACTCCAGTTTGATGCTGTCAAGTACAATGTCCTTTATCTTAACTAGCTTGGAGATATGACCTAGTAGTCTACTGAACATACTGGGTTTGAGCTAGCTGGGCCAAGAGACTTAAAACTAGTATTGTAATTTTTGTAATTTTTTTTCTCTTCCAACCATGGTATGCTTATCTTGATTCTTAGACACTTTGGATTTCTAGACTATATTATAGACTTTTTTTCTGACTATCTTATAAAAAGATCAACTCAGTACTTCTGAAACTCATTTCCCTTCAGTGTTTGTGATGCAGATGTAGGCATAGGACAAGATTCTATACTTTCTTCTATTCTTTCAGCAATTTATATTGCACCTTTTATTTACATTTTTAAACTTAGAGCCCAAGCTCTGAACTTAAATACTTTTATTCTCTTATTTGTTGACAATGGTCTTCTAATCTCTCAGGGAAAAATATAATATAATCCTGCCAGAGCTTTATAGTAGCTACAGAATAGTTACAGACTTGATGATATTGTTTTGCTTGGTCATGGAGCATAACAAGTTGGAAATCTTTTATTTTTATAGCATGTATAATGACTCTAACTCAGAGCTAGACTTCTTAGCAATTGGTGTCCCTACCCTCAAGCTTAAGACATACTGGAGATACTTGGGCTTTTACTTCAATTAATACCTGTTCTTTAAGAAACATATTCATTACTACTCCACCAAAGTACTGTCTACTATTAAAGCAATAGACATACTTGGAAACTCAACAAGAAGCCTGTTACCACTTCAGTAACAGCTTTTGTATCATTCTTATGTCATTTCTATTGCTACCTATAGCTTTTGACTCTGGTTCTTTGCTGGAGTACTTTTGTTGCTTTTAGCAACTATGTAATACAAGGCTGTTCTTTGGATATTGAGTGTTTTTTGTACTTCATCTACTGGTGGAATTGAAGCTCTGATAAGTCTTATTCCAATTCAATCTCAATTTCATATAAAGAAGCCAGTTCAGTGATCATGTCTTGGGACTACTACTTTTCTTCTATAATATGCACTAATATCTTTGCTGAGTACTAGAAACTCAAAGGGCACTTACTCTTGCCCACAATTACTTGCTTTCTTAAATGACATCTAGTGTGCTTGTTTAAAGAGCCCCCTCTTGGATACTGAAGCATCACTTCTCAATTTCACTGAATGCTTCAATCTCTTTGGTGCTAAGACTATACTAGGTTGCAGGCTGCTAGACAGCTTTCCTGATCACATATCATTCCATCCTTGCAATTGTTCAAGTCTCAACAATTACACAGCTCATCTGGAGTCTCTGGGCCATCTTTGTCTTGAAGCTGTCTCTTCTCCCTCTACTCTTGTTGTTGTTGCTGATACAAGTGCTATACCCCCCAAGAACATGCAGGACATCTCTGCTGCATGTTTCTGGAAACTAGGCCACCGGTTGCTGTCTTCCAAAGCTCCAGCTGGTAGAACTACTGCTTCTGATGCTGAACTGTTTGCCATAAGACTGGAAGTTTCTAGGGCCACCAGTATGGATATTGAACATATAATTCTCATAACTGACTTTCTAGGCTCTGCCAAAAAGGCAGTAGACCCCTCAGTTCACTCTAGACAGGCCCACTCTCTGGTTATCTGCTCTGCACTTAAATCATTCTTTTATGGTGGCCTTGGCCATAAAATCAAATTTTGGGATTGCCCAAAACAAGGCTGAGTGGTCTCTTCACCAAATGGTCCATAACAATGTGACTAACCTTAAAGTGGCTGCTGGACTTCATCCAGCAACGTATATTGATGCTCTTCACTCTAAGAGTGTCAATTTATGTCTGGACACTTGGAGAACCTCCTTTAATCGTCCTACTGTTCAGAGGTACCATTTTCTGACTCTTAGAGGCTAGAGGCTCTAGTAGCGAGCTGCTGGGGCATTATTTTCACGAGTGTCTTTGAGAACTTTCTCACCACTAGCTGTCATTGTTTACAAATCTGAATGTGTGGAATACATGATTAAATCAGAGAAAACAACGATGATCCATACAAGACAGTCCCCTCCTCAGTAAGGGGCTCTTGGGCGAAGCTGTCAGAGGATTTTTGGTCGGCAACGGCAGTCATACAGCTTCTTTCTTCGCTCCCACTTCCCGCTAAGCTCCCACCGGCACCGATCGGCAGCTCCCACATAGGAGTAGCGTCAGACAAACTCACGAACCTGATCGCACCATGCGCACTGCTTGGCTCCTTATTGTATTTGATATTCCTTGTAGCGACTGGTGTGATGTGTAATGGCTGGTATGAGTTGGAGTAAATCGATTTTGGATGATTGAATAGATCGGATATTTGGTTAATATCATGACGCACGGTGATATGAGTAGGACCTCAGAACAGAGATCCCATGATCCATTGCATATGACCTTGCGGCCGATTTGGCTGATCTCTGTCAAATGTAAGTTCCATAATTCCGGTCTCGACTTCTAGTCATCACATCAATAAGTATAACTATGTTCTGAATTTCTGGTCACCACCTTACTTCCGACGCTCTCATCCAACACAATACGAACACCCTAGGCTTCACTATGAGTGCTATTTTATGGTTGATTGCAATCACTTGTATCATCCTTTGGCTCAGGCAACACAGGTATAAATCGAAATTCCCTCTTCCCCCAGGGCCTCCTGCAGATCCAATTATTGGCCATTTGCGATATATTCCTCTTGAAAATCCTGAGGTTAAATTTGCGGAGTGGTCGAAGAAATACGGTATGTTGAAGCAGTCTGCGATCCTGAGTAGCTGAGCATGTTTACAGGAGATGTCATGCTCTTGCATGTATTCAATCGCAAGATGATAATCCTCAATATTATTGAAGCTGCCACTGACCTGATGGAAAAACGAAGTTCGATCTACAGTGATCGGCCTGGTTTTCCCATTTTTAAACTGTACGCATCATAGGAGAGACAACTATCCTCGTTGTTTTACACTAATGTGATACTCACAACACAACAGAATGGGCTGGGGTTTGAGTCTTTCGTTCTCTGCCTACGGCAATATATTTCAGAAACACAGGCGTCTGTTTCAACAGAATTTCTCCCAGCAAAAGGTTATCCAATATCGACGTTTACAGCTTCGCGAGGCGCACCGCCTTGCCATCAACCTTCTTGAAAATGCGCCAGATAGAATGGAAACACTTCTCAGCCGGTGAGAAATCATTGGGATATTAATATTACTCTTGACGTGTGTGCTCGACAGCTTTTCAACCTCAATCATCATTAGCATCACATATGGACATGAGATACTCTCTGACGATGATCCTTATGTACAGCTTGCAGCAAAAAATAGATATGTGATAACCCACTGTGGAACTCCAGGTGGCACACCTGTAGATCTATTTCCTATCTGTATGTTATCTTCTGCCATAGGTCACTGTCAAGAAAGTTCATGAATCACCATACAGTACAGTACTTGCCATCGTGGTTCCCAGGGACCTTCTTTGCATGGAAAGCGCGGGAGTCCTCTCATATCGCTCGACAAATGCAAACTGAACCGTTTGATAGAGTCCGGAGGCAGATGGTGAGTTATGCACTGTCATCATGACTGGACTAAACTAGCCGCTATAGACCGAGGGAACAGCAAAACCTTCCTTCGTCTCGTACCACCTTGAGCGTCTGCATCAAGAATCTAAGGAGACTTCAGAAGAGCTCAATGACATTAAAATGGCGGCAGCAACTGTTTACGCCGCAGGTGCAGATACTGTGAGTCGAAAGTGCTTAATACTGGATCAGATCAGATCAGATGAATGACTCTAGACTTGGTCATCTATGTCCACCTTCATGCTTGCAATGACTTTATATCCAGAATGGCAGCTCCGTGCACAGCAGGAGATTGATGCACACTTATGTGGTTCGCGGCTACCAGAAATAGAAGACCGAGATGGGCTACCTCTCGTAGACTGCATATTACAAGAAACATACCGGTAAGCTCATTGATTCAATGAAAGTCATCATGTGGGCTCAATTATGGGTACAGCTGGCTCAATGCGATTCCACTCGGTAGGCTCGATAGCTAATTGACCCAAATTACTCCCAATCTATACCATGTCAGGAATACCACACCGTGCATCCCAAGACGATGTATATAAGGGGATGTTTATCCCTAAGGGATCTCTAGTGATTGCGAATGCACGGTGGGCCGCCAAGCCATAGACCAGGAATCTGCACTGACACACCTTAAACCACTTCCTCAGCGGTATATCTATGAATGAAACGGTCTACCATGACCCATCCTCTTTCAATCCATCTCGTTATCTCTCAAAGTCGAAGGGAGGTCGAGAGGAGCCCTGGCCTTCTGCACATTTCGGCTTTGGACGAAGGTAAGGACTCCCTTGTCGTGCATCAGACCCAGGAGTTTATGACACTACTTAAACTAGAATTTGCCCTGGCAGACATCTCGCAGATGTCAGTTTATGGTTAGCAGTGACTACCATCCTTAGTTTATTTGATATCAAGAAGATGAGGGACGAAGACGGACAGGAGATAACACCGGAGGTCGGGATGGACTCAGGTTTATCAAGGTTCGAGACTCGCATATTTCCCCAGGTTCAAGATGATGACACTGATAGTAGCCACCCGAAGCCATACAAATGTTTTGTGCAGCTGCGGAATGATAAGGCTAATGAACTGATGGGTCAAATAAGGAATGAGTTGATGGATGAGTAAGATTGACAGCAAGTCAGTCCGATCCCCCACAACTACATTTGTCTTGTGTATGGCAATAATCGGCAATAATCCAGGCAAATACAGTCAGATAAGCATTGCTTGATTTTGTGGAGGCATTAAGAATACAATATTGAGCATTTCACTGCTTGTTACTTCAATTTTCTGACAAAGAATCATGTGAGAACAAGAGCTCTCCCCACTTGATCATTTATTCAAGGAGCTCAATCCTATTTTGGAAGAAACAAGACAGGTCAGTAAGAGAAACCCATGACCTGTATAGTTAGGAAACTTTGTCAATTGTCTGCCAAGTTAATATAGTCTTCTAAGTGATCAGAGGTATATGGGTTGCTCTTTTTTAGAGAGAAGGTCTATATTTCTGATGTCTCAGACTTACAACATCATATTGTCTCCTTGCATCATGATTTAAAGGTTGTCAGGCACTGGAAAACTCTGGAACTGATATCACAGATTTACTAGTGGCCTCAGATATCTTAGTATGTCAGTTAATATGTCAGTACTTGTGACCTCTATTTGCAGACTAAGCCTATTCACTGCTTCCCTTTGAAAAAACTGTATCTGCTGCTTATGCCAAATATAAGGTGGAAAGCTATCAGTGTTGACTTCATTGTGGAACTTCTAGAGCCCACAGGATTTGATATGGTAATGATGGTGGTAGACTCAGTCTCAAAGAAGACTTACTTTATCCCAACTTACACTATAGTCATTGCAGAAGACACTACAAGGCTCTTCTTACACTATATTTGAAAGCTTCATGGCCTCTCCACTCATGTAGTGTTAAAAAGGAGACTGTAGTTTGTTGCATTCTTCATTAAGAAACTCTACCATCTGCTTGGAGTTGAGATTGTCTTATCCACAGTCTGGTACTCCCAGTCAGTTATACAGACAGAATAGATAAATTGAGAGCTTGAGTAGTATCTCTGGTTATTCATCAATGAGTAACAGAGTAACTAGCACAATCTCTCCCATTAGTGGAGTTTCAGCATAACAACCATGTGCACTCCTTTACTCAGCAATTACATTTATTCTTGATGCTGGATGACTGCTACAAATATTATTTGAACTATATCAAGGAAACCCAAATCTAAAAAGTGTCTTGAAGTTCATTGGCCATAGAAAATCTATGCTGGAAGAAGCAAAATCTACTATCTGCAAGTTTTAAATTAATATGGTCAGATACTATAACTAATAATACAATTCTATTCTAGTGTTCCAGCTGTTGTAGTAACCACTAGTCAAGACAACCAATAGACCACTTAATTAAACTTATGAATGAAGTATCTTATGGGAATCACAAGAGAACTTGACAAGGAGTCCCTGGTGTATTCTTACACTATTTATATAATAGATATATAGTTCATGCTAGTAATAATCTAAAGTCTATGTATCAGCCATGAGTTTATTCTCTTTATTGTCTAAAAGAAAAAATAAAATAAAATCAAAGAAAAATAAAAATAAAAATAAAATCAAGAAAAATAGATAAAAAGAAAATTAAATCAAAATAAAATATTAGAGTTCAAGTGTACCATGATACCAGCCTGGTGACAAGGTATTTCTAAACTTTATAGACATTCATATAACATGTTCCTCTACTAAGTTGTTTAATTACTGCTTCTGATCTTATATGGTAGAAAAGCAAGTAGAACTTATGTTATACTATCTGAAGCTCCTCTTCATATTATAAAGACTATATTCGGTATTTTTCATAGTCAAACTTACTGCTTCTTCTAATGATCTGATTTTAGAAAGATACTCTAGTCTCTCTTTAGACCTAGTTATTATTAATAGAAAAGAAGAGTAGGAGGTAGAGAAGATCTTAGACAGCCACTGACATTGCAAATATTACTAGTATCTAATTAAATGGAAGAGTTTTGGCCTAGAAATGAACTCATGAAAGAATGCTATAGATGTTTTTACTTTAAACCAAGTAGCTTAATTTCATTATCTCAATTCCATAGTACTACAGCTTATTTGCTTGTCAGATTTTAAAAACATCAATTTTTGACTAGTACCCATTGCTTTGAGTTGCAGCAATCTAGAAGAGAAGATAAATATAAGGAAATCTGCTCCTTTGCTAAAAACTGAGACTCTAACACTATTAATATCTATCATCAACTTTACAAATTACTCTTTCTATAAATCTTGAGTCTTCATCCCATCATAGATCCCATTAGACCTTTACTTTGCATTGTTCTTGTAATTGTAATGACTTACTCCCTCTTGCTACTGTCTAATAAGCTTCCATCATTGAGCAATGTTCTAGATCTCTCTATCAGAATGTCTGACTATCTGGCTTCATCACTCTATAATTAGATTAGCAAATATTCTACTCAAGATTCTGGTTAATGTCCCACTTGATTAGAATAGACTCTAAAGTATTTAAAGTAGTTGTTACCTCTAGAAAACTTCATTCTACTCTCTTAAGATTTTCTAGAAATGAGTTATATACTTAGTAACTATAAACAATATAACTTAGGATTCTTTGGAGATTGTGAGAGTCCATTAAACTTCATAGACCTTACCAGTTGCTCTAAAAGCTGGTGGAAATAACAGAGAAGAAAGAGAAATAATACTTGCAAAATAAATGAGAGAGTTGGGATTAACACTGAACCATAAATTCAGAGGTAAGCTATGTGCTTTTAAGACCTTAAAAGCTTTTTTTCTATTGTTTTAGTCTCTATTCTCTGTATTTTTAGGTTAATATATAAGTCTTGAGTGGAGAAGAAGAAAAGAAAGAGATGTCACAAACTTCATTCAGCTTGTATCTCCACAACCAGTGGACTGATTTTCACAAACTAAGTTACACTGGAAAGCCCCAAATGAGGGCTATCCACATATGTGTGGGATGCACAAAAGTGACAACAAATGACTGAGATATCAGGCCATCAGTAGCTGTAAAAGTTTTGTCTGCCAATA
>Ga0157358_1000889_pt1 | contig 12854 bp, 11 predicted proteins | sample AttcapACBM2_FD_111484 | JGI IMG/M metagenome (GOLD analysis project Ga0157358, IMG submission 111484) | Fungus gardens microbial communities from leaf cutter ant in Botucatu, State of São Paulo, Brazil - Atta capiguara ACBM2 | ecosystem: Host-associated > Fungi > Mycelium > Unclassified ...
CTCCAAGAATCTTTACACTACTGTAGACTTCTTGTCTAATAAAGCTTTGAACATCTCCAACTTGTTATATATGGGAGGGAACTTGAACAGCAAAAGTGTTAAATGAGACCCATTTATTTCTTCACATTTTGCAGCTGGCCAGGCCTTGAAGAACTTGACAAACTCTCACAGTCTTATGTGCTCTATTCTAGCACTTTCTGTCCCTACCTATTATTCAGACATTTAAGGCTATGCTAACACAGTAATTGACCTTATTTTCTTAGGCATGAGTTATGCTTGAGTCTCTCATCATGTTGAGTTTGATCTTAGGCATTTCTCAGGCCATGCCCCTCTTATAGTTAATCTTCTTATCAATCCAGAGAATATCTGTGTGTACAAAGTAGTTCTAAAATGCAATAGTAAATAAAAAGTGGCCTTTTTGCTCTTTGTGAGTGAAGGGCTCTTTCAACTTAACTTTTATACACTGGATTCTATTACTGGTCTTAACTTACTCTTTGAGGCAATCTCCAGGCTTTTTTCTGACTACTAGACTACTTATGTGAAGAAAATTATAGTTATTACTTAGTCTAAGGAGTAGTAGAACAATAAGTGCAAAACTATACTAGAAACTTACAAATAAACTGGAGAGTACTCTAATGAGTTCTTCTTTTGCTCTTCTACTAACAAGTGATTTTGAGATCTAGTGAACTGGGTCAAACAGTATAAGTTACCTATAGTAAAGACTATTTTTTTCTAAGAGCAACCTTGCAACAACTTCTTAGACTTGTAGAGTATTGTTTACTAGTCCTATAATGCTATAGTTAGTCACTTTATTGACTTTTCTGTTTTAGATAAGGTCTCCAGCCAAATCACTTACTTCTGAGTACCATTTTCTCTGTTGGAAATATACAAAGTACTTAAGACCTGTTATAATATCTTTGCTCCAAGTTCTGACTATATCACTTGGTAGGTTCTCAATGTCATGGTATGCTTCAACTCTGATATTTTATTTTGATTTTCTTTTCTTTCTTCAATTTGATTTCTCTTTTTCTTTTATTTTCTGTTTCTTTTATTTCTTGGATGATGAATAGGCATGTGACTACAGTCACATAATGTTATAGGCCTAGAATTTAGGAAAAGAGGCTAGAAGGATGATGTTAAGATATACATCTATAGTATGTTCATATTATGATACAATAAAGAATAAAGCAGTAATATTCTTTATATATTCTTCAGAATTTTATATTAGATTTTACTTTGGATTTACTTTTCTTTTATTATATTGATGATGATGATGATGAGGCACATGAAAATTGGGTCACATGATGTGATGTCATAAAAGCCTAGAATAGACTAGAGTGGGCTAGAGCAGTCTAGATGGATGATGTCAAGGAGTATATCAACTATATTACTACTATATGGTATATACATAGTGTATGCATGGACAATGTATGAACATTAGGGTAGATGTATGCAGTAAAAGCGTAGTTATAGCATGGACTACATGTAACTTATTTCAATAGAATAGTAATATAGCAGAGACTCCTTGTTGAGTTCTCTTGTGATTCCCACTTGATATCTTACTAAGAGATTTATTACCTGTATTGCTATTGGTCTTTGTTACTAGTGGTTGCCATAACAGTTCACCTCATAGTTGATATATGGATATTAGGATAGGACTATTTATTGCTAGCACAGACTATGTACTTATAGTATATATAGAGTAGAAATATATTAGGGACTTCTTGTTGAGTTCTCTTATAATCTCTACAAAATTCTTCACTTATAAGACTACTTAGTATGCTATTGACTGTCTTAATTAGTGGTTGCCACAATGCTCAAGCTTATTCTAGCTGATAATATCTATACTGTAGATATTCTTTCTCTGATTAATGCATATTTTTTGCTGTGACACTGGCTTAGACACTTCAAGGAGTTTTTATGTTAAACCTGTTTATGATGCTCCCAAAGTCTTTAAATTTATTGTTTTTCTTAACATACTTGGTAAACTCATTAAGAAATAATTGTTAGGCAACTCCAATTTAATGTTGTCAAGTATAGCATTCTTCATCCTAGCTAGCTTAGAGATGTGGTTCAATGATCTACTAAGAATTCTGGTATATTTCTAATATACTTGATTCAAGATAGTTGGACTGAAAGACTTAAAACAGTATAGTAGCATTTGATATTGTATATTGCTTCCTTGAATCACAGTATGTTTACTTCAATTCTTAGATATTTTGGCTTTAAAAACTGCATAGTCAGCTTTTCTAACTATCTTGTAGGTTGATCAACCTAGTACTCCTGGAACTCCTTTCTCTCTAGTGCTTGTGATAAAGATATAGGTATGAAACAAGGTTTTGCATTGTTTTCCATTCTTTTAATACTTTATATTATACTTCTTATTTGTATTTTTGAAATTAGAGCTCAAGCTCTCAATTTAAGTACTTCTATTTTCTTATTTGTAGATGATGGTCTTCTAATCTCTCAGAAAAAAACATGTAATATAATCCTGCCAAAGTTTGACAATTGCTATAGAGTAGTTACAGACTTGATAGTTTTATTTAGCTTGGTCATAAAGTATGACAAGTTAGAGATTTTCATTTTTCTAGAGCATACAATGACTCTAATCCAGAGCTGGACCTCTTAGCAATTAGTGCTCTACTTTTACTTTCAAGCCCAAAATATACTGGAGATACTTGGGTTTTTATTTTGATCAGTCTCTGTATCACAAATAAGCTACTCACTGGTTGTGATACTTGAACTTAGTGGTGTTTTAGAGGTTCAGCATAAGGAGATAATAATAAGTAGTATCAACAAAAATAATTGATGTTATTAAGTCTGAGGTCTAGTCTTCAGACACAGAGATATATATACAAAAGAGTGATGGTCTGTGTGCAAGCTGTTGCCATCACATGATCAAAACTCATGCCTGATGGGAGCTGTCATCTGTTATAGCAGCTGTCAGACTAATTTTAGAAGGTAACTAATTATATTACTATATTGATATGCTTGTATCTCTACCAATACTTATTGCTTTGAAATGTATCATATATTGTTGTAAACAGATTGATGAGCACTTTTCAATGCAAGTTCAATCGTGTGAAGCTGTTCAGCCATTCATGAGATATTAGCAGATAAAGCTTTTACAGCTACTGATGGCCTGATATCTCAGTCATTTGTTGTCACTTTTGTACATCCCACATATGTGCGAATAGCCCTCATTTGGGACTTTCCAGAGCAACTTAGTTTGTGAAAATCGGTCTACTTGTTGTGAAGATACAAGCTGAATGAAGTTTGTGACACTCTGTTCTTTAAGGAACATGTTTCTTATTACTCCACCAAAACATTATCTATAGTCAAAGCAATAAGCATACTTGAAAACTTAATGAGAGGCCTTTTTCTATTCTAGAAATGGCTTTTTTATTGCTTATATGCTGTTTTAATCACTATCTATAGTTTTCAACTCTGGTTTTTTGCTGAAGCTCTTACTAAGATATAAGTATTGTCATGACTTAAGCCAAAGAATTAGACAAATAAGAAACCCTGTATAGAGTTTATATAAGAAAACTTGATAAAGTTTTTAGTACAAGATATCTATCTTATATATACTAGTCTAATAGTCTGTGCATAATTATACCTAACCTACCCTAAAGGTTCTTTATCATACTAGATGTTAGCATAGCATGAAATTCAGCCAGCAAATGTAATATGAGTGTGCTTTTGTGGATTTGTGTCCAGAAGAGAAAAATAAAAATGGAAACAAAACTTGCTAATAATGTCTTTCCAGTAGTCATATCTCTCTAATATTCTCAATCTTATTAAACATTTCAATTCTTCAATGTTAAGGCTATCCCAGATTGTAGATTGCTTAACAACTTCTTTAATCACATCTCTTTCCATTCTATTAGAGTTGAAAATAATAGACTTATTTTATTTTCATTTCATTTTTCATTTTCATTTTTATTTATTTTTCATTTTGAACTTAGGGTTAGAGGTTAGTGTGATATCATACATAACTGTCACAAACTGTCACACATCTGTCACAAGTCATAATTACAAAAGAATATAGAAGGTTCTAAAGTAATGATGTCATACTATATGTTAATGGTATATAGTACACATGTCTCTTTAAGATAGGCTAGATTAGTATAGCATAGACTATTAGCCAAGTATATATAAGCTAGATACTTTGTAACTGGAACTCTATCAAGTTCTCTTATGTAAATCCTATATAAGGTTATTCTTTTGCTCTCACTCTTAAGCTTAAATTTATAACATATTCTTACAATTACTCAAGTCTTAGTAGTTACAAATTCTATCTAGAGTCTCTTGACTATCTGTATCTTGAGACTTCTTTCTTTTCCTCTACTCTTATTGTTATTACTGATGTAAGTGGTATACTCTTAGGAACATGCAAGTTGTTTTTGTTATGTATTTTTGAAAACTAAAACAATAGGTGTCATCTTCTAAAGTTTTAGCTGGTCAAACAACTGTCTCTAATGTTGAATTGTTTGTTATAAGACTGGACATTGCCAAGGCTACTAGTATAAACATTGAATCAGACATGCCTTCACAGTGTAAAACTTGCAGCCAGGCTTCAACTGTAGAATCCTTAATCCCTTAGGAACTATTATTCACTTCTTGTCATAAGGGGGAGGAACACCCTCAAATAGCTTAAGATACTTAAGTGCAGTAGCACCATGGGCTATCTTATGGAGAACCATACCCTGAATTGCCCAATAAAGTAATTTGGATGGCATTTATTATTTTTATCATTAACTCTCTAGATTTTGCTAGAAAAATAGTGAACCTCTCTAAATATTCTGAATAAGCTCATTTCTTAACTGTTTACTTTGTATTTAGATTGTTCTTCTCTTATAGTATTAACCATAAAATCAAATTCTGAGACTACTCAAGCAATATTGAGTAGTCTGTTACAATTGATGTCTCCTAGTTATAGCATGGACTAGAGTCAAGAGAATGATGACATGATTGGCTACGCTGCAAGTGTCTTAGTCAGTGCCTCATGTAGTAGGTGCAATGACCTTGCTTAATCCTCATGTTATATAACTCATTTACTTTATAGACTTCATATTGTTTTCTCATAGCTAGTCTGTATATATAGTATAGATACTATACTGTATCCTTATGCTTTACCAATTGACTATTATCCTATTCCTTTCTCAAGTCTTTGCCTAAGTTACAACCTGAGCCAAGTCTAAGATTATAACATAGTTCTTATACTAACTGGTCTATAATAATATGACTAATACTAAAGTAGCTACTAGACTTCATCTAGCAACTTCTATTGATACTCTGTGCTCTAAGAGTGTCTTTTTATATCTAAATGCTTGGAAAACATCCTTCAATTATCTTACTGTTCAAGGGCACTATTTCCTTACTCTCAGAGGCAAGAATCACAAGCTCCTTTAGCTTAGTTACTCCAAGAGTAGTAATTAGCTCTCTCACATTGGCCAGTTAGTCATATTATATGCTAAGACAACTAGAGCCATCCTTAACCATACTCCCATTAGAGAGTATAAACAATGCTTTTTCTTTGCAAAGTGAACCCAATTTTCATGTAGCTATTGCTAGATAGAAACATACTAATACATCTTTGTAAACTATTCCAAGTTTGTTCACAATCCCTTAATTGATCCATCTCCATCAATTAAGGACTTTGTTGACTTCTTGAAGAAGCATCTAAATACCTTTGTCTTTTCTCTCCAAAAATGACCTTAGTTTTCTTCTTCTAAGCCTCTATAAGTACTTAGATAGTTTGCTTTTCTGTTTCTGTAGATAGTTTTCTCAGTATCATCTCTCTTAGTTTTTTTAACTCCATATTCTCAGTATAATAGGTCTGGTTGTAAACTTGGAGACATAATTAGTAGATTGGTTACAAATAACTTTTATCTAAATTAAATTTCTTCTCAATTTCTTTTCATTGATTCTAATAGAGCCTTTTTTTGTTTATGAGAGAGGTTTCTGTCTCCTGAGGAAAAATTGTAGGTTACTTGTTATAAATAGTTTGCCACAAACTGGGATAGAAAGAGAATTAATTAGCTAGTGCAATCATTATAGAAAATGTGTTTGTTTCTGCAGAATTGGTTATATCATCATTTGATCTTGGGGACACAAGGTATCTACATTGTTGTCTTGAATCTTTGAGACACCTTGTATAATCAAGTAAGGAAAGGCAATCTCATCCTCTACTTCTATCTGGTTTATCCAAGACTGGGGTTTCATTCTTTTTGTGTAATCTATAGAAGATTTGGAAAAGTTCAAGCTGCTTTGCTCAGATGTAGCCAATTTTTCAGGAGACAACATGACCTCTTGTAGAGATCTATGTTAGAATTCACTTAAGTGTTGTTAGCATAGGGGTTTGGAAGGTTTTCTGAGTTATAAGAAGTTATTTTCCATTTTTTTTTAACAATTTATTATACAGAGCACAAGGGCAGGCCATGATAGCTACTTCATAACTATGTACATAGGACATAGACTGACATGAAGAAGTAAACACAGAGAGAGAGAAAAAGAAAAAAGAAAAAGAAAAAAGAAAAAGAAAACAAATTGAAACTAAACTAAAAGGAAAACTAAATATTATGACTATTCATGACTGATAGAGAAAAATTGTCAGTAAATGCAAATGCACCCAGGTTGGCTACCAAGAACATGACAAAATGATCTAAAGAGTCTCTTTTTGAATTCCAATATTCATTAAACCTACCACACTCATGAAGAATGTAATATCTTGATTTGATGGGATATAATCCACATAGACACTTAAATTCTTCCTTAGGAAAAAATCTAAGTCTATACTCACTAGTTGGAGCATGATTGGTAATTGCTTTTATAGCACATGCATATAAAGAATTCAAATGACCAAATACTTTGAGCCAAGACCCTCCTTTAACATAGGAAGATTCAATGATATTGTTATCATTGTCAAGTAAGTCAAGAAATTGCTTCCCCTTGAGGTTCAAAGCTTGGAAAGTCATTTTCCAAACATTTAAGATGTCATCACATTCTCTTTTTTTGCTGAAGTCTCAAGATGTTTTGCAAGAGAAAAGCAGAGATAGATTGAAGGTCTTTGGTTCTTTGTTGACTGATTTGTGGAGAGACTATTTGAGACAGCTAGGGCATTCCCAGAATTTAATAGAGTTGTTGTAGTGTCATAAGAAAAATTTCCTAAGTTTAGCGAGTATGGCTACTGAATGAACTTGGAATAGATAAAGAGATAAGTCAAAGATTTTCTTGGCCACGTGAATGGAGTCAGTGACAATGATGATTTTGGATATGCTATCTTGATTTGAGGCTTGGTTGATACCATATCTAATGGCAAAAAGTTCTGCTTTAGTACTAGTGACATGAACTACATGATAGACAGTCTTGGCAATAGGATTATTGAAGGTGTGCATATACAATATAAATATAGCAATGTTATTCTTGATGCTAGCATCTGTGACAATGATGGTGGTAGAGGGAGAGTTAAATGTTTTAATGATCATATTGTCAAGTTGTTAAGCACAGGATTTATTGCTATTCTGTTTGTTATGTAGATTAAATACTAAATGATCTGAAAAAATGTCAATAATTCTATGACCAGGAGAAAGTTTGGAATGAAGAAAAGTGAAAGAGGGAAAAATTCCATTATACCTGTTGTTTATATTTACTAAGTAGCTTTTGATAATTGAATGCTGATGTCTTGTGAGGAAGTCAAGCAAGGAAGAGTATTAGGTCATGGATGTGCTATAGGACACCTTCATAAGAGATCAGATGAGGTAATTTGGGGGAAGTAAGCATGCTCATAATTGCAATCTTCCACCAAGTTTCTGGAAATGGGACTTGATGGGTATAAGACCAGTGATAGCTTCAATGCTAAACAATAAAGATGTTTTGAAGGTTCCCAATATCCAAATAGCTGCTCTTCTTTATATTTTCCCCAGTATTCTCAGGTGACATGACATGGGGGCACGATTGTAAAACTATAGCTGAAACTCATATAGAGCAATAGAGAGAATGCAGGTCCTATAGAGGAGGTATTTTTATGATAGATTAATACCTTAGTTCAAATTGCCAAGGATCCTCATACATTTGACTGTAGATATTGCTTTGTTGGAGTAAAAGTCAACATGTTGGTGAAATGAAAGCTTTCTGTTGAATATGAAACCCAAATATTTCCACATGTTTTTGGGTTGTAGGATAGTACCTTCAATAGGGGAAAGGTCAAGAGGAGGAGGATTGAAGATACCTTGAGATCTGTTAAAATGAAATATTTCAGTTTTGGAGTGCTCTACTATGAGACCGAATGTTTCAAGCAACTTTGAAATAATATTGTAACTACAAAAAAGGTGGCAGTTAGAAATGTGAAATGATTTGCTCTGGGAAATGAAGAGTTCATCATCAACGAACAAAATGATAGAGATGGGAATTTTTAGATTTTTTAAATGTTTTTCTAGGATATAGAGAAGCAGAGAAAGATAGAGAGCTGATAGAATGGGAGAAAGCACAGAACCTTGGTCAAACAGAACCTTAGTCAACTCCAACATTAACATTGAATATAGGGGACATGAAATTGTTCTAGAAGTAATTTATCTTTCTGCCCACAAGATAGTTAGCAAAGAACGAGACAATGCAGCTAGTGAACCCTGCTTTCTTCAGAATGAGAGTGAGGAGATAATGGTTTAGAGATGGGAAGAACTGTGCAATATCGAAAGCGAAAGTGCTTGTTGACAGATTCTTAACCCAGCCAGACTGAATGATGTGTATGAGGGCCACACCCACATCTATCATGGATTTGAACTTCAAATCCCCTAGTTAACTAGGATGAATGAAATTGTTTGATGCAGTGAGAAATTGAAGTTTTTCACTAATGACTTTTTCTATTAGTTTGCCTAGCGTGTTGAGTAAGACAATTGGCCTGAACAGTTTAGGGAAATTGTATGATTGCTTATTAGGCTTGGAGATGACTATTATTGTAGATCTTTTGAAGTGAGAAGACCAATACCCTAAATCAATACAAACATTAGCAATTCTGATGATGTTGCTTAAACATCCATTGTCTTTGAGTATGGTTTTGAGGTAGCTCCATGACAGCTTGTCCAGTTCTGGCATGGAGGAGTTGTTGCAGTTGGCAATAGCTCTTGTAAATTCTTCTTTGGAAAACGTGTTCCATGAGAAGGGTGGTTTGTTGTCAACTTCATTGAGGATGTTGATGTTGACATGATAATGGAAGACAGTATTAAATGAAGAGTGGAGGGCATTCCATAGGTCATTGATGGTTAGACATGGTTGGTTATTGTATTTGATAGCTTCAATAGCTGGTAACTTGCATTTGTTGACCTAGCTCATGAGTTTTCAAGAACCTCATCTTTTGTTAGAGATTTCTTGGATTTTGAAATTGAAGAAGGACTGCTTGGTATTTTTGATTGTTTTCTTGAATAACTTCTAGTCTTTAATGTTTCTTGACATTCTATAATTCCTCAAGGATCAACTACATTCATCAGTCCACCAGCTCTTAGAGTATCTTGTAATATTAACTAGCTTCGAATACTTATTCCATGCACTTTTGGTTTTTGAAGCGAGTGTGTTGACTACTTCTTCAAGTTTGTCTATGTTGGATAAGTTGGCAATGTCGAGATTCTTGATAATAGATGAGATGTCCTTGATGAATGAAGTTTCCTCTTCACTGTTTTTTGCAATAAAGAACCTAGATGAATGAACGTTTTCTTCTGCTATGTGGATGGAAATAGTGAGAGGGCATAGTCAGAAGTGAGTCACTAGTTGGGGTGAATTGAGTGATTATTAAGTTCATTCAAACCACTCCATAAGAACATTAGGTTGATAACCAAATTCGACTTACTAACATTGTCTAAATATCTAGTGGGAACAGGATTAGTAGGAACAGACAACTCTAAGTTGAATGAGTCTGCTATGATAATGAGATCATCACTAATGGAAGTATGGTGAGGAAAAGATAGGTCCCAAATACTGTCTCGAATATTAAAGTCACCAGTCATAATGAGAAAGTTTTGAATGTTAGTCTCAGAATCCTTAAGATACTTTAAGGCAGAATGAGAAGAATCAGAGTAAACATTCATAATCCAAAAATTTTCATTATTGTTAAAAAAAGAAACAAGAAGAATGTCCTTGTGATTGATAATATCTTTTCAAAGAGAAAAACAAAGAGATGAGAGTCTAATGTTAACATATATGACAACTCTTGGAGAGTCATACACTAAATCAGATTCTCTAACAAAGATAAGCTAGTTTGGGTAGTTGGGAACTCCTACCAAAGGAATGCCTTCACAGTTCTCAGAGCAAGAAATAAATCTAATAGTTGTCCAAGACAGTTCTCGAATGAAGATAACATCAAAATTGTAATTGACTTTGAGTATGGTGTTGATAATGAAGTTGTTCTTGTGAACATTCTGAGAGAAGAACTTTAAGTCTTTCACAATCATATTACATTACTGTTCACAGCTAAACGAGTTGAGTTTTTTCAGTTATCCAGAATCTTAGCATATTCTTTGGTGTACTATTCCTTGTTGAACCTATGCTTCTAGAAAGAGTAAATATTTGAGTCAGCTTGATGATTGCCTTTGCAGTTCAGGCACCTGAATATGTGGGGGCAAGGGTTGTCTTTCTTCATTTCTAATCTAGGAGGATTAGTTTTTTTGTTAGCTTTGCAGTACTATGCATAATGTTGGTAGTGGATTGTTTGGTGAGGTCTATTGCATTTGACACATTTAGCCCCCTAAATACAACAAATACTCATTATGTGACCCCACTTCCAGCAATTCTTACACTGTGGAATACCTGGGTTCATATTAGCACCATATACTATAGTAATGAAACTTTCAATGTTAAATCATTGATTGATAATAGTTTTGGCCTTAGAGCTATTTTGAGTATTCCATATATTAATCCAGATAATAATCATATCTGATTTCAGAGAGACTTTGATAACTCTTAGCCTTGAGACAAGAACGATATCATTGAAAATGTAGTTTTTCTTGAGAATATTTTTAATATCCTTGGATAAGATGTGAGTGTTCAATTGTTTGTTTAAAAATGGAATTTCTACAATCTTGAGATAGGATTTCAATTGGGAGAGTCGAGAGGAGGATATTTGATCATCATTGCTAAGAAGAGAGTTCTTAACACATTTCTCAATTTCCTATAGATCTGAGAGAGAAGCAATGTTATTAGTAGAAATAATGATTTTCTTATCATTAATATGAATGAAGTCAGTTAAGATGTTCAACTTAATAGCTTTAAGTATATAATTAATAGTACTGATATGAGAGCTCACATCTTTGATGTATACATTGGCTACTTCTTTGTTCATGGGAACAATAACCTGTCTATGAGAAGAACTCTTTGTGGTTATGTTAATTCAAGGTTTGAGTTTGTCTTCACCTCCATTGATAATCTTTTAAACCTGGTCAATTTTGTAGTTTTGGAGTTTTGGAAACATCTCTTTGATTTTGAGAGTGTTCATTATTGCATTAAACTTCTGAGGTTTGAAAGAGGCCTAGATATAAGACTTCTTTTGTAGGTTGTTAGATTTCTTAAAGAATTTAGAGATCTCATTGACCTCCTTGAAAGTCTTTGCCAGAATGAATAGAGAAATTGAAGAGATATAAGTAGGTGTAACAACCTCCTTATCTTTGTTATTGGTTGGAGCTTTGGGAACCTGTGTGGTAAATTTAGATTTTACCTTGTTCCTGAACAACATCTTGAAGTTGTCCACATGAAAACTATCCCAGTGTGAGTCATAAACAGCAGAGAGAAATTCCCAGACCACTTTGCCCACACCTTCTAGATCTTTGACACTGTTAGCATTACCATCAATGATTGACTTGCCTTTGATGTATTTTCCAATTCTAAGGAGAGAATCTTTAATGTTCTTGACATCTGACACCAAGTGTTCCATGGAACCATGCAATGAGATTGCATGAAATTTGCCATCCCAAGACTCCGGGTCAAGAGCCTGATCAATATCATAGTTCAACTGCACATTGAACATGTTGTTGCCGGATGGTGAACTTGAGGCCAGGTCCTCGTTGGTAACACGTTGATAACTCGTGTTGTTAGTATTGTCAGCCGCCTCGCTGACTTGACCATTCCTCCCCTCCTGGGATGCATACTCAACTTGGATACTGCCAACAGAGGCGACAGGTTCGTCCTCATCCATTCTGTCGCTACGCCTTTTGACACGTACATGATATTCCTCGTCGCATTCGCTCGAGGACATTGATGGGGTCCTAGGCCTGTGGGCACTTAGTGCTAAAGAACAACCTCTCACCTCTTCGTCTGTAAAGAGGTCGTTGCCAGAGTCAACAGCCATGTCAAAATCAAGAATCGGAGTCATATTGTGCGTTGTAGAGCTTGTAGTTGTATCAGAAAGTGTTATATTTCCCAGTTCTCTAGTAGGCGCTACCATGCAAGATGGTGGTAAGAGAGAAAGAAGGAGGTTTGGTTATTTTCCATTAGACGCTACCATACTATACTCTTGTGCTTGATTATGTAATATTCGAAAAATAATTCTTGTCCTTCGACATCGCCTATTTTGTTCACACCTAGCTATGGCTCCAGATGCACGTCTTTTAGAAAAAGCTGCCTCATTTTCCACGTTCTCGAATATACTTGATTCTCGCCTATTACGAGCTCTTGCAGATATGGGCTTTGCTCGTCCGACTTTGATCCAAGCGCGCACTATTCCTCTTGCTTTAGATGAACACAGAGACATTCTTGCCCGGGCTCGAACAGGAAGTGGGAAAACAGCAGCTTACTGCATTCCTATTGTGCAAAAAATTTTGCTGAGCAAAGGGAAAGGAAAGGATAAGAGAGTGGTGAGTTAGATTCAG
>Ga0157358_1000890_pt1 | contig 12853 bp, 10 predicted proteins | sample AttcapACBM2_FD_111484 | JGI IMG/M metagenome (GOLD analysis project Ga0157358, IMG submission 111484) | Fungus gardens microbial communities from leaf cutter ant in Botucatu, State of São Paulo, Brazil - Atta capiguara ACBM2 | ecosystem: Host-associated > Fungi > Mycelium > Unclassified ...
CTGATTCCGACCACCGCGGGTACCGGCTCAGAAGCCACGCCCAATGCGATTCTGGCGATCCCGGAGAAGGAGACCAAAGTCGGCATTATTTCCCCGATCATGCTGCCCGATGTCGTCGCGCTGCTGCCGGAACTCACCACCAGCATGCCCGCACACATCGCCTCCTCAACCGGTATTGATGCCCTCTGTCACCTGATCGAGTGCTTTACCGCCTGCGTCGCCAATCCGGTCAGCGATAACTATGCGCTGATCGGGATGAAGAAGCTGTTCGCCAATCTCGAAATCACCCTGCGGGAGCCGGAGAATCTGCAGGCACGACTGGAGATGTTGTGGGCCTCTTATTATGGCGGCGCGTCGATTGCCCATGCCGGCACGCATCTGGTGCACGCCCTCTCCTACCCGCTCGGCGGCAAATATCATCTGCCGCACGGCGTGGCGAATGCCATTCTGCTGGCCCCCTGCATGCGCTTTGTCCGTCCGGCGGCGGTGAGTAAATTCGCTCAGGCCTATGACCTGCTGCCCGACGCTGACCGCCGATTAAGTGATGAAGCGAAATCCCATGCGCTGGTCGACTACTTCACCGCACTGGTGGCGCGTCTGCAGCTGCCTGCCAGTCTGGAAGCGCTGGGCATCGGCCCGGATCACCTGCCCTATCTGGTGGAAGCCGCGCTCGACGTGCAGCGCCTGATGAAAAATGTCCCGATGGCGGTCACCGCTGACGATGTGCGCGCGGTCTATCTGACCCTGTTTCCTTCCTGCCAGGCGTAATGAGGATTGTCATGAATAAGAAAATAAGCGGCGTACTGACCGCCATCGTCACCACCTTCGATAGTGACGGCGCTTTTGATCCGGTGAGACAGCGTGAGCAGGTCAGACGACAGCTCCGGGCCGGTAACGGCATCTTCTGCGGCGGCACCAACGGCGAATTCTTTGTGCTGAACGAGCAGGAAAAGCTCGCCGTCACCGCCACCTGCGTGGATGAAGTCAGCGGCCGCGCGGCGGTAGTAGCGCACATCGGCGAAATCTCGACGCGTGAAACGATCCGGCTCGGCACACAGATCGCCCGCCTGGGCGTGGATGCCGTCTCCGCGATCACCCCCTGGTTTGTGCCGCTGAAACAGCAGGAGCTGATCGATCACTACCGGCGCGTGGCTGACGCGCTGACGGTGCCGCTGTTCCTCTACAACATCCCGGCGCGCACCGGCAATACCCTGCAGCCGGAGACGGTGCGCACGCTGGCCGCCCATCCCAACATCATCGGCATCAAAGATTCGGCGGGCAGTTATGACAGCCTGCGCGGCTTCCTGCAGGCCACCGCCGACTGTGACGGTTTTGATGTGCTGAATGGCCCCGACTCGCTGATCCATCAGGGGTTTGTTGAGGGCTGCTCCGCCGCCATTTCCGGACTGGCCAACGTGGCCCCGGAGGCGATTAACGCTATCTGGGCGCGCTTCGCTGCCGGCGATATTGCCGGTTCGCAGCAGGCTCAGGAGAACGTCACCGGTCTGCGCACGGCGCTCTACAGCATCGGTTTCTCACCGGCCGCCGTGAAAAAAGCGGTCAGCCTGCTGGGCTTCGAGGTGGGTGAAAGCCGCTATGCGGTGCAGTTCAGCGCCGAAGAGCAGCAGCAGATCCGTCAGATCGTCACCCACTACCTGCAATAAACGCCATCGCCTTTGTCTCCTACCGGTCAGATGAGAACGAACCTGATGGTCGCCATCTGCCAGCACAATCGAGGTTATGATGAACGCATTTTCAACTGAGAGCACCTTACTGATCGTAGGCATGGTGGTCGCCTATATCCTGTTCACCACCTGGCTGACCTGGCGGCTGCGCAGTAAAAGCAGCGGTGACTTTATGGAAGGCTCCCGCGCCATGCCCGCCTTTATCGTCGGCATCATGCTGATGTCGGAATATATCGGGGCAAAATCCACGATCGGCACTGCGCAGGCCGCCTTTGAAAATGGCTTCGCCGCTTCCTGGTCAGTGATCGGCGCGGCGATTGGCTTCCCGCTGTTTGGTCTGATCCTGGTGAAGCGCATCTACAACACCGGTAAGATCACCATCTCCGGGGCGATCGCCGAAAAATATGGCAGTTCGACCAAAAACATCATTTCGCTGATCATGATCTATGCGCTGCTGCTGGTGAACGTCGGCAACTACATCAGCGGCGCGGCGGCGATCTCTACCGTGCTGAAGATCGACCTGACCCAGGCGGCCTTTATTACCGCGGTGGTGAGTACCTTCTACTTCGCGTTTGGCGGCATGAAAGGGGTGGCCTGGGTGACGCTGCTGCACAGCGCCATTAAGTACATCGGGATCCTGATTATCCTCTACGTGGCGCTGAAGATGACCGGCGGCGTGGCCCCGATGATCGAGAAAATGCCCGCCTTCTACTGGACGTGGGATGGTCACGTCGGGGCCAGTACCATTGTGGCCTGGCTGATCGGAACCGTGGGCTCGATCTTCTGCACCCAGTTTGTGATCCAGGCGATCTCCTCGACCAAAGATGTCAAATCCGCTAAGCGTGCCACGTGGGTCGCCTTCTTCTTCTGCCTGCCTATCGGCCTGGCGATGGCACTGATCGGCGTGGCGGCGAAGTTTGCCCATCCCGATATCAAGAGCCTCTATGCGCTGCCGGTGTTTCTGCAGGATATGTCCCCCTGGCTGGCTGGCATCGTGACGACCTCGCTGGTGGCCTCGATTTTCGTCAGCGTCGGCACCGTGGCGCTGGCCATCGCCTCGCTGGTGGTGAAAGATTTTTATGTTCCTTACCGTCACCCTACGCCAGAGCGCGAGTTCAAAGTGACGCGCTGGTTCTCGATTGCCATCGGCTTCTTTCCGCTGCTGTTTGTGCTGTTCTTCCCGGAAGTGCTGAAGCTCTCCTTCTTTACCCGCGCGATTCGCCTGTCGATCACCGTCGTGGCGATCATGGCGTTCTATCTGCCGTGGTTTAAAAGCACACGCGGCGCCAACGCCGGTCTGATTGGTTCCTGTCTGGTCACCTCCGTCTGGTTCCTGATGGGGAATCCGTTTGGCATCGATAATATGTATGTGGCGCTGGCCACGCCGGCGATCATTATGGTGATTGACCGCTGCATCCCGTCACGCCAGTCTCAGCCTCAACCGCAACGCAATGCACAAAAGAGTGGAGCCTAATATGACTCAGGAAACCGTCACCGCCGAACGCACCGGCCAGCTTGCGCCGCATCCGCAGGATAGCGCGCAGCAGGTTGCGATGCTGCCCTCCTCCTGCCCGCAAAACCATGCGGCTAACCTGCTGCCGCTGCCGGATGGCGATCTGCTCTGCGTCTGGTTTGGCGGCACCCAAGAGGGGATCGCCGATATCTCTGTCTGGTGTTCACGGCTGCAGAAAGGCAGCGATCGCTGGAGTGAGGCGCAGAAACTCTCTGAGGATCCGACGCGGTCCGAGCAGAATCCGGTGCTGTTCCTCGATCCCGATCAGGTCCTGTGGCTGCTCTGGACGGCGCAGAAGTCCGGTAATCAGGACACCGCCATCGTGCGCTATCGTCAGTCTCACGATCTGGGTCGGAGCTGGGGCGCGATCGACACCCTGCTGGATAAGCCTGGCACCTTTATTCGTCAGCCGATCGTGGTGCTGCCGAATGGCAACTGGCTGCTGCCGGTCTTTTACTGCCTGACGCCGCCCGGTGAAAAATGGGTGGGTAACTATGATGTCAGCGCCGTGAAGATCTCGGAGGATAAAGGCCGGAGCTGGCGCGATGTCAGCGTGCCTGACAGCACCGGCTGCGTCCATATGAACGTCACCCTGCTGGAGGATGGCTCGCTGCTGGCGCTCTACCGCAGTCGCTGGGCCGATCACATCTACCAGAGCCGCTCGTTTGATCAGGGGGAGAGCTGGAGTGCACCCGAAGCGCTGTCGCTGCCAAATAACAACTCCTCTATTCAGGTCACGACGCTGCGCAACGGTCATCTGGCGCTGGTGTTTAACGCCATGAGCGCTGAAGGTGCCAGCGAACGTCGCCTGTCGCTCTATGACGAAATTGAAGATGATGAAGAGGACGGTGAGGTGGCGGTGGCCGCCGGACCGGTGGTACACAGCGGCCGCACTGCCTTCTGGGGTGCGCCCCGTGCGCCCATGACACTGGCGATCTCAACCGATGGCGGCAAAAGCTGGCCGCTGCAGCGCAATCTGGACGAAGGCGATGGCTACTGTATGACCAATAACTCACAGCAGAAGTTAAACCGTGAGTTCTCCTATCCCAGCATCAAAGAGGGTCTGCATGGCGAACTGCATATCGCCTATACCTGGTATCGTCAGGCGATCAAATATGTGCGGATTGAGGAGTCATGGGTGCAGGGAGGTGACGCGTGAATGAACGGATGGCGCTGGTGACCGGTGCCAGCTCCGGCATCGGTCAGGCGATTTGTGACCGCTTACTGAGTGACGGCTGGCAGGTGATCGGCCTGAGCCGCTCGGCGGTCAGCCGCACAGAACCGGGCTGGCAGAGTCATCAGATCGATATCAGTGACAGCGCTGCCCTGCAGGTGCTGCTGGAACAACTGCCTGTGCCGCAGGCGGTGATCCATGCCGCGGGTATGATGCAGGCCGCGCCGCTGGGGGAACTGGATTTGGCGGCCAGCGCCCGTCTGTGGCAGCTGCACGTGGCCGCTGCGGAACAGCTGGCGAACCATTTTGCGCCGCGGATGGCGGCAGGCGGGAGAATATTACTGCTGGGCAGCCGTACGTCAGGCGGTGCCGCAGGCCGCAGTCAGTACGTGGCGACCAAATCAGCGATGATCGGCATGGTGCGCAGCTGGGCGGCAGAACTGGCTCCGCGTGGCATTACCGCCAATATCGTGGCCCCCGGTGCGACCGAAACACCGATGCTGCACCAGCCAGGCCGCGCCAGTTCACCGCCGCGCCTGCCGCCGATAGGCCGCTATATTCAGCCGCAGGAAGTGGCCGATCTGGTGGCGTTCCTGCTCTCTCCCTCAGCAGCGGCAATCACCGGGCAGCAACTGGTGATCTGCGGTGGCGCCTCGCTGAGCTAACCTGCCCCGGCCGCCGGGCGGTTTCACATCCCGGCCAGACGTGAAGCGCCACCTGTCCGGCATTTAGCGCCGGACGGGATTGCCATACTGGTTAACAAACTGGCGATACGCGGCGATGACCAGCAGAAAATCTTCAATGCCGCAGAATGAGAGGCTCTCTTCGTCGTAGTAGTTCATCCCCTCCTCCATGCCGTCATCTTCCAGCGCCAGCAGGTTAGCGCGAATCATCACCTCCTCCTCATCCACCAGGATGGTGTATTCGCTGCCGATGCGCTGCCACTGTCGCACACTGCCCTTGACGTCTTCGATAGCGGCTTCGACTTCATCCAGCAGACCCGGATCGTTTTTCACCTCTTCGTTGAACCAGTGGCCGACCGCTTCATGATCCATCGACATGCGGACCTTAATCTGTCCGGTCACATCGCGTAAAAATTCATATTCCATCGCCCGTTCCTCTCAACGTCGTCGCGTCACTCAATGAGTGTCACGGCTGGCTTTGCAGCATAATGTGACACGTCGCGCATTATTACAGGCTGTCAGGCGAAATCCAGCTTTTGATCGTGCCGGTGTCCGGCGCGAAGACGAAAAAAAGGGGCGAATCATCGCCCCTTATGCATGCTTACAAGGTGAAAGATCAGACCGCGGTCTGGAAAATCACGCCTTCCGCTTTGTCGGTGTACTGCGCCAGCTGGTCGAAGTTGAGATAGCGATAGGTGTCGCTGGCCGTTTTATCGACCTGCGCCATAAATTGCTGATACTCATCAGGCGTGGGCAGCCGGCCCAGCAGTGATGCAACGGCAGCCAGCTCGGCAGACGCCAGATAGACGTTAGCGCCGGTACCGAGACGGTTCGGGAAGTTACGGGTCGAGGTGGAAACCACTGTCGAACCGTCTGCCACACGCGCCTGGTTACCCATGCAGAGTGAACAGCCCGGGATCTCGATACGCGCACCGCTTTTACCGAAGACGCTGTAGTAGCCCTCTTCAGTCAGCTGTGCGGCATCCATCTTGGTTGGCGGCGCCACCCACAGACGGGTTGGCAGCTGACCTTTGTGGCTGTCCAGCAGCTTACCGGCAGCACGGAAGTGACCGATGTTGGTCATGCACGAGCCGATAAACACTTCGTCGATCTTCTCGCCCTGAACGTCCGAGAGCAGACGGGCATCGTCTGGATCGTTAGGGGCACAGAGGATCGGCTCTTTGATATCAGCCAGATCGATCTCGATCACGGCGGCGTATTCCGCATCCGCATCGGCTTCCAGCAGCTGAGGATCGGCCAGCCATTTCTCCATGCTCTCCACGCGACGCTCCAGCGTACGACGATCGCCGTAACCTTCTGCGATCATCCACTTCAGCAGCACGATGTTGGAGTTGAGATATTCGATGATTGGCGCTTTATCCAGCTTGATGGTACAGCCCGCCGCAGAACGCTCTGCTGATGCATCGGACAGTTCAAACGCCTGCTCAACTTTCAGATCCGGCAGACCTTCAATCTCCAGGATGCGGCCAGAGAAGATGTTTTTCTTACCTTTCTTCTCAACGGTCAGCAGGCCCTGTTTGATGGCATAAAGTGGAATGGCGTGAACCAGATCGCGCAGGGTAATACCGGGTTCCATCTTGCCTTTGAAGCGCACCAGGACCGATTCCGGCATATCGAGCGGCATGACGCCCGTTGCCGCGGCAAACGCCACCAGGCCCGAACCGGCCGGGAAAGAGATGCCGATAGGGAAGCGGGTATGGGAATCACCGCCGGTTCCTACGGTATCCGGCAGCAGCATACGGTTCAGCCAGCTGTGGATAATGCCGTCACCCGGACGCAGTGAGACACCGCCACGGTTCATGATAAAGTCTGGCAGCGTGTGGTGCGTGTTCACATCGACCGGCTTAGGATAGGCGGCGGTGTGGCAGAAGGACTGCATCACCAGATCGGTCGAGAAGCCCAGGCAAGCCAGATCTTTCAGCTCGTCACGGGTCATCGGACCGGTGGTATCCTGTGAGCCCACGGAGGTCATCTTCGGTTCGCAATACGCGCCCGGACGCACACCGGTCACGCCACAGGCGCGGCCGACCATTTTCTGCGCCAGTGAGAAGCCACGGGTGCTCTCCGCAACATCTTTCGCCTGACGGAATACGGTGCTGTGCGGCAGACCCAGCGACTCGCGCGCTTTGGTGGTCAGGCCACGGCCGATGATCAGCGGAATACGGCCACCGGCGCGCACTTCATCAATCAGCACTTCAGTTTTCAGTTCGAAGCTGGCCAGCAGGTCGTTAGTTTCGTGGTTACGCACTTCACCTTTGTAGGGGTAGATGTCGATCACATCGCCCATGTTCAGGTCGTTGACGTCCACTTCGATAGGCAGTGCGCCCGCATCTTCCATGGTGTTGAAGAAGATAGGCGCAATTTTGCTGCCCAGCACCACGCCGCCGCCTTTTTTGTTTGGCACGTTCGGGATGTCGTCGCCCATAAACCACAGCACCGAGTTGGTGGCGGATTTACGGGATGAGCCGGTTCCGACAACATCACCGACATACGCCAGCGGATAGCCTTTGGCCTGCAGCGCTTCGATCTGTTTGATCGGGCCGATATTGCCCGGCTCATCCGGCTCAATGCCTTCGCGGGCATTTTTCAGCATCGCCAGAGCGTGCAGCGGGATGTCAGGACGTGACCAGGCATCCGGGGCCGGAGAGAGGTCGTCGGTGTTGGTTTCGCCCGTTACCTTGAATACCGTGACCGTGATCTTTTCGGCCAGCTCAGGACGTGACAGATACCATTCCGCATCGGCCCAGGATTGCATGACCTGCTTCGCGTATTCATTGCCCGCTTTGGCTTTCTCTTCGACATCATAGAAGTTGTCGAACATCAGCAGGGTGTGTGAAAGGGCTTTGGCCGCGATGGGGGCCAGTCGGCTGTCGTCCAGCGCCTCGATCAACGGATGAATGTTATAACCGCCCTGCATGGTACCGAGCAGTTCGACCGCTTTTTCAGGAGAGATCAGAGGAGAGGTTGCTTCGCCTTTGGCAACAGCCGCCAGGAAACCGGCTTTGACATACGCCGCTTCATCGACGCCAGGTGGGACTCGGTTGACCAGTAAATCGGTCAGAAATTCTTCTTCACCCGCAGGTGGATTTTTCAGCAGTTCAACCAGCGCGGCCATCTGGGAAGCCTCTAAAGGCTTAGGAACAATTCCCTGGGCAGCACGCTCGGCAACGTGCTTACGGTATTCTTCTAGCACGACGTTATCCTCGCTCTCATTATGTAGGGCTTTCCGACCACCTTGCTCACTTATGGAGAACAACCTTCCCTTTTCTTGTCCAGGTTGAGGTGCCCGGTTTCGCGGAGGGCAGAATAGCAGGATTTCGTCTGTTTGTTAATCTGTTTACAAAAATACAACATAATCGACTACGCCCATTCTGCCCGTCCGGTTCGCCGTCTGCGCGGGCTGACTGTGCGTAAACGGACGGTCCCGAGCGTACCGCATGCCGCGGAAATTAGCCCCGAAAAATGTCTGGTTTATCGCGGTTTAAGAGAAGTATCAGGGCGGAATCGATAACGGGCAGGAATAGAAAGGTGCGGTTTGCAGGACTGGTCACCGATGCCATTGGCCAGACACAGTGGCGCAGAAGAGGCCCTGAAGACCTCTTCTGCCTGCTATCAGTTTTTCAGATTTTCCGGGAAGTCAGCGGGCAGCTGATCGGGCGGACAGTCGATCACGCTTTCGTTATTTTCGCCCACATCGCGGATCACGGTCAGCGTCGCGAACTCGTCAATGACTTCGGTTGGGTAAGCCGGACCCGCTTCGCGGAAGGCGGCCATCTCTTCCAGATGGTCATTCTGGAAACAGACGGTTTTTTCCGGATTGTTCATTACCCAGCGCGGGAAGAAGATGGTGCCGTGGAAGATTTTATCCGCCAGGTTCACGGCCAGGCTGACATCGGTGCCGGTAGGTTCGGTCCAGGAAACTTTATAGACATCCTGCGCCAGACGGACGACATAGACATGCTGATTTTTAACCCAGCGATTACCCACCATGCCGCTGTGGATGCGATAGTCGATCGTGCTGGCATTTTTGATGTAGAGCTCGTAATTCCAGCCGTTGTCGTAGGTGTAAACCAGGTGTTTGCCAACGATGCCTGACAGATCATGTTTATCAAAAGTGCTCATGGTCAATTCCTCATTTATTTGCCTTGAGGAGATTATTACGCGTTACAGATGAGATGAATAACGCTATTTTTAGCACTGAATAATCCAATTTTTCGATGATTTGCCATGTATAAGACGACACTGGAACAGTGGGCGCTGCTCGACGCGGTGGTGAATGAAGGAAGCTTTGCGCTGGCTGCAGAAAAGCATCATCGCAGCCAGTCTTCACTGAGCTATCAGCTTAGCCTGCTTCAGCAGCGGCTGGGTCTGACACTGCTGCAGCAGGAGGGGCGTCGCGCCGTCCTCACTGCCGAGGGACATCAGCTACTGGCTCAGGTTCGTCCATTGCTGGAGGGATTCAGCGCGCTTGAAGCTAAGGCGCATGCGCTGCAGCGGGGTGAACGTTCGCGCATCGATCTGATGGTGGACGCGACACTGCCTAAACCTCTGCTGTTTGATGTGCTGCAGACCTTTCAGCAGCGCTACCCCCATGTCCGCATCTGGTTCAGCGAAATTGTTCGCAGCGAAACGCCGGAAAGGCTGGCTGAGCAGCAGGCCGACCTCTGGCTTGTCGCGCAATATGGCGATGCCCCTGTTGCCGGCGAAAGCCTGATGAGCGTCGATTTCGTGGCCGTTGCCCATCGTGATCATCCGCTGCACAGTGAACCCGCCCCACTGAGTGCCGCCACGCTGGCTCGCTGGCCCTGCATCACCATCCTGGATCGGCAGCAACAGCACCAATCCGAAGTCAGTGGCGATCAGGCGGAGAACTGGTCCTTCACGACGCTCTCCGCCGCGATTGAAGCAGTCCAGCATCAGCTGGGCTATGGCTGGTTACCGGAACAGAATATCGCCGGGCTGCTAAAGAGCGGTGAACTGCGCCCTCTGCCGCTGTTGCAGGGCCGCCGACGCAGCAGTTCGCTGGTGATGTATATCAATGAAGAGAGGCTGCCCGGCAACAGCGCCATTGCGGCCCTGGCGCAGATGTTTGTGGAGCGGGTCGCGCAGGAGAAGCGCGTCGCTGAGCGCTAAGGAGGCTGAGTTTGTTTCCGTTGACGCGGGGAACATGCAAAAAACGCATTCCAAAGATGAAGCTGCGGTTTACCCCTTTAAAGCGTGGAACACCAGCGTTCTCATACGATCAGATTGCTGGCCCAAAACGGCAATCTTTGGTCTATCCGGCATGGCATTCTGGAAAATCGCAACTTCATGAAGACTATTGAGACTGTGCTCAATATCTTCAACAAGAATGTGCCTGAAGTCAGGCAGAACGCTATCTATAGCAAAACGATGGCTTCAGTTGCTGGCCGGACGCTTACGAACTCATTAATAGCAGGAAGGTTAGCAACTACCATTGCGCAGCGTAGCTCGTTCCTTGTTGCGGTCAGAGGTGGTCTGATTGGTAATGCCCTGCTTATTGGTGGCATGACAGAGAGATGTATCTATACCTCTGAAAAGCTGCAAAAGAGCAATCCTGAAGTCTATAACGCATTACGCGTGAGGAACTATGATTTACTCTACTTCCTACCTGAGCCAGCTCTGAACCCGTTCTTAGAAGCTCTCTATGTGAAGCGAACGCAAGGGCAACCGGCTTTTGAACGGATCATTGAAATGGTAGAGAAGGAGGTAAACGCTAATGCGAGATAATGAGTCTACCAAGCTGAGCTTAGGTAAACGCATCATGTATAGCCTTATAGAGGTGTCAGGTGCGATCATAGGCGGGTTACTGCTACTTCTGTGCTGCTACTGGTTCTTTCACTATGAAACCTGGCATGAGCGGCTGATGGCGATTGGTCTGTCTATCGGAGTTGTCTATCTGATAGGTAAGGTCTTACCTGAACGGCCAAATCAGTAAGCCTCTCATGGGGCCATACTCAGTTTTATCAGCTCAGACTTCATCTGAAAGTTACCCGTTATTTATACAGGTATTTATCAGAGTACATTTGGATTGAATTCTTCTCAGCCCAGAGGCTTTTTCCATCAGGTAATATTTCCATAAGCGTCCGGACAGGGCACATTTTCCCCTGATGAGTTCGCTGATTATTAAGTGAGCCAGCCAGTCATCAAGATCAGATTGTAATGTGTCGGGTTCACCATACCGCTTTTGCGGAACGCCACCTTCCTGCAATATCGTCATGTGGAAGCGCATCGCAGATGCCGTTAGTCTGTGGTGACATCGCTTTGGTCTTCGCATAATCCAGACCAAAAAAAAGCCTCCATATTGGAGGCTTTTTCGTCAGCAGCGGAAACTTACTTCTTCTTCGCTTTCGCGTTAGGCAGATCGGTGATGCTGCCTTCGAAGATTTCTGCTGCCAGACCGACTGACTCATGCAGGGTCGGGTGAGCATGGATGGTCAGCGCGATATCTTCCGCATCACAACCCATCTCAATCGCCAGACCGATTTCGCCTAACAACTCGCCGCCGTTAGTGCCGACAATCGCGCCACCGATGACACGGTGCGTCTCTTTGTCGAAAATCAGTTTGGTCATACCGTCTGCACAATCTGAAGCGATAGCACGGCCAGAGGCAGCCCACGGGAAGGTGGAGGTCTCGTAGCTGATGCCCTTCTCTTTCGCTTCTTTCTCGGTCAGACCGACCCAGGCAACTTCTGGCTCAGTATAGGCAATGGATGGGATCACTTTCGGGTCGAAGTAGTGCTTCAGACCGGAGATCACTTCCGCCGCAACGTGGCCTTCGTGCACGCCTTTGTGCGCCAGCATCGGCTGACCGACGATGTCGCCGATAGCATAGATGTGTGGCACGTTGGTACGCATCTGCTTGTCGACACGGATAAAGCCGCGATCGTCCACTTCCACGCCCGCTTTACCGGCATCCAGACCTTTACCGTTCGGCACACGACCGATAGCCACCAGCACGGCGTCATAACGCTGCGCTTCACCCGGTGCCTTTTTGCCTTCCATTGAAACGTAAATGCCATCGTCTTTTGCTTCAACGGCGGTCACTTTGGTTTCCAGCATCAGGTTGAATTTCTTGCTGATTTTCTTGGTAAAGACTTTGACGACATCTTTATCCGCAGCCGGGATAACCTGGTCAAACATCTCAACCACATCGATCTCTGAACCCAGCGCATGATACACCGTCGCCATTTCCAGACCGATGATACCGCCGCCCATAACCAGCAGACGCTTCGGCACTTCTTTCAGTTCCAGCGCATCGGTTGAATCCCAGACGCGGGGATCGTCATGAGGAATGAAAGGCAGTTCGATTGGGCGTGAACCCGCAGCGATGATGGCATTATCGAAGTTGATGGTGGTCGTGCCGCCTTCACCTTCCACCACCAGGGTGTTAGCACCGGTGAATTTGCCGAGGCCATTAACCACTTTGACTTTACGACCTTTTGCCATTCCTGACAGGCCGCCAGTCAGCTGGTTAATCACCTTCTCTTTCCAGCTGCGAATCTTGTTGATATCAGTAGAGGGCTGACCAAACACAATGCCGTGCTCTTCAAGGGCTTTCGCCTCTTCGATCACTTTGGCAACGTGCAGCAGCGCTTTAGAGGGGATACAACCGACGTTCAGACACACACCGCCAAGGGTGCTGTAACGCTCTACCAGTACGGTTTCCAGACCTAAATCCGCACAACGGAAGGCTGCAGAGTAACCTGCAGGACCTGCCCCAAGTACCACGACCTGGGTTTTAATCTCTGTACTCATC
>Ga0157358_1000891_pt1 | contig 12851 bp, 7 predicted proteins | sample AttcapACBM2_FD_111484 | JGI IMG/M metagenome (GOLD analysis project Ga0157358, IMG submission 111484) | Fungus gardens microbial communities from leaf cutter ant in Botucatu, State of São Paulo, Brazil - Atta capiguara ACBM2 | ecosystem: Host-associated > Fungi > Mycelium > Unclassified ...
ACTATAATTAGAGTGACCAGATCATGTGGTCACACATTAGTCACATCACATGACATGGTCACAAGTCACAAGATACATAGAAAGATATAGAAAGTTCTAGAAGAATGACGTCATATAATATGTATAATATATGTTGACTCCAAGGCAAACACATGGCTGTTTAGAGTAGGCTAGAAGTAGTTAGCATGAACTATAAGGCTTTAGTATATAAGGTAGACTATCTTGTACAGAGTTCTCTATCAAGTTCTCTTATGTTAACCTAATACAAGGTTCATTTGCTTGTCTAGCACTAAGGACTTGAGTTTGTAATACCTCTTGTTAAGTTCCCAAGTATATTCATTGCTTTAACAGTAGATAGTGCTTTGGTAGAATAGTAATCAACATGTTTCTTAAGGAATAGGTACCAATCAAAGTAAAAGCCCAAGTATCTCCAGTATATCTTGAGCTTGAGGATAGGAATACTAATTACTGAGAGGTCTAGCTCTTGATTAGAGTTGTTATATGCTCTTGAATAATAAAAGATTTCTAACTTGTCATGCTCTATGACCAGACCAAACAACACTATCAATTCTATAACTACTCTATAGCTACTATGAAGATCTGGCAGTATTGTATTGTATGTTTTTTCCTGAGAGATTAGAAGACTATCATCTGAAAATGAGAGAATATAAATATTCAAGTTAAAAACTTGAGCTCTAAGTTCAAAAATGTGAATAATAGGCACAATATAAAGTGTTGAAAGAATAGAAGAAAGCATAGAATCTTGTCCCATACTTCCATTTATATTACAAGCACTAGAGAGAAATGAGTTCTAGAAATACTGAGTTGATCTATCTACAAGATAGTCAGAAAAGAAGTCCATAATACAGTCTGGAAATTCAGAGTGTCTAAGAATCAATATAAGCATACTATGGTTCAAAGATAGAAAGAATTGTGCAATATCAAATGCTACTACACTAGTTTTAAGTCTCTTGGCATGGTGAGCTCAAACCAAGTATATTAGAAACACACCAGTATCTTTAGTATTAGATTACATCTTCAAGCTGGTTGGAATGAAGAATACTGTATTTAACATCATCAAACTGGAGTTGTCTAGCAATTATCTTCTTAATGAGCTTACCAAGCATATTAAGCAGAACAGTAGGCCTAAAAGCCTTGGAGGTATTATAAGCAGGTTTACTTAGCTTGAGTATAATAACATAAACTAACTTCTTGAAGTGTCTAGGCCAATGTTGTAGTAATATACATATATTGGCAAAACAGAATATATCTATAACACAGGTGTTGTTGGCAAGAATAAGCTTGAGATACTGCCAAGTAATATGATCAAGACCCAGGGAAAAAACATTAAAGTAAGCTTTCAGTATCTCTTGTATCTCCAATATCAAAAATAATATCTAAGAGTAAGTAGCCTGGCTAAAAACCTTATTTAGAACAGAGAAGTTAATAGATCAATTAGCTGTAACGTTATAGAACTGTAGGAGGATGCTTCACAAATCTAGGAAGTTATTGCAGTATTGCTCTTGAAAGTAAATAGCCTATTACAATTCTAAGCTTGTATTAGAAACACAAAAAATTGAACTCTATCTTATTTGCTTTTCTTTTCTTTTCTTTTTCTTTCAATCTATGCTATTTTTAGAACTAGAGTTGGAGATCAGTGGAAGGTCACATGTCATGGTCACAATGTCACATGATCACATGCCATAATGAAAAACAGTAGAAGATTCTGGAAGAGATAATGCTATACTGTATGTTATATATATAATAGCCTTAAGGTTGACACATGGAAATTTAGGGTAGGCTAAAGTAGTAGTACACGGACCAGTAGTCTAAGATATATAAGATAGAAAATCCTATTCAGAGTTCTCTATTGAGTTCTCTTGTATAAACTCTATATAAGATTCCTCTGATTGACCAGCTCTAAGATCTTTAAGTTATAATAGCTTGGCTCAAGTTGCAACTTAGGCAAAGACTTGAGTGAAATTAAAGAAGATCAATTAGTAAAGAATAAGAATATAGGCTTGTATCTACAGTTATATATATACTTAGTAACTATAAGAAAATAAAAATGTATTCTTGGGGAAATAATAAAGAAAGAATAAGGAAAACATGAGAAATGTCAGACTTAGAAATGGTAGACTTATTTCTTTTCCATCTTCCTTCTCTCTTTTCTAAGTCCAAAATAAGAGAATAATAGAAAAGAATCAAAATAGAAAAATAAGAGCAACTTAAATAGAATGATGTGACTATCACAATATCATGTGACACATAGGAGAAGATGTCATACACCATATAACATAATAACTCTCATATACATAACTCATAATATTTGGAATAGGCTAGATGTAAAGTGTACATAAACTATACACTAGAGGTATATAGAGTAGACTTATCTATACTAGGAACTCTATCAAGTTCTCTTTTGTTAACCAGTACAAGGTTTCTTTTTTACTCTATCACTTGAGTTTAAGTCATAATAAGAAAGCTTCTACTATTATATAAGATGCTGACTGATAATACTAATATATGAGAAAGATACAAGGTATAGTAGATATGAGTCAAAGATGAAATAAACCCCAACATATGTCTAATTCATAACAAGTATAAGACAAATATCGGCAGAACATAAGAAATATAGTCTCTATTCTAGATAACTTATGTTATTTGATCCAGCTCATTAAATCTCAAGATTGTTTATTGGCAGACATAATTTCAGCAATCCTGTTGTTAAAAAAGTATCACTTCACTAGTCTAGTTATAGAGCAAAAGAGAACTAGTCAAAGTACTCCCCAGTTTATCTGTAAGTCTTCAGTGCAGTTTTAAACTCATTGTTCCACTACTTCTTAGACTGAGCAGTAACTATAATTTTCTTTACATGAGTAGTCTAGTAGTCTACAAAGAGCTCTGAGATTGCTTTAGAGAGTAAGTCAAGACTAGGAACAGAGTCTATTGTATAAATATCAAGTTAAGAGTGTTTTCACTTGCAGAGAGCAAAAAGGCCACTTTCTTGTCACTATTCTATTTAAGGACTATTTTATACACATAGATATTCTCTAAAGTAATAGAAAGGTCAATTATAAGAGATGGATGGTCTGAGAATCATTTGAGATCAGGCTGAATATGATAGGAGACTTGAATATAACTCATGTCCAAGAAGATAAAATTAATTACTGTGTTAGCATGGCTTTGAATGTCTAAATAATGAGTAGAGACAAAAAGTGCTGAAGTAGAGCATATCAGACTGTGAGAGTTAGCCAAGTCCTTCAAGGCCTGGCTAGCTGTGAATATAAAGGACAGATAGGTCTCATTCAGTATATTTGATATTAAAGTCCTCTCCCATATACAACAAGTTGGAGATGTTCAGAGCTTTATCTGATAAGAAGATCACAGCAGTATAAATGTTGTCAGAGTAGACATTTATAAGAAATTAACACCTTTCTCTTTTGAAGAAAGATAGATAATGAATGTTTCTGTGGTTGACTATGTCTCTTCTGAGAGCAAAATGAAGTCTGGATATTCTAAAGTGAATAAAACACATAACTCTAGGCATCTATTCAGAGTTTTATAGAAATCAGACTACCTGGATCCAATCTGGATAAATGAGAGTACCAACAACTTTGTTTCTTTTAGAAGTTGTAGTAGATGATACATCATGAATAAAATTCTAGAGAGGTTTCTAAATGAATAGGATATCATACAAGTCCTTTTGTATTTCAAGAAGGCTGCCTACCAGTGTATAGTCCTCATAAACATTCTGCAAATAAATATGAAGTAGATTAATTGTATGAGACATACTTATTGACTATCTTTACTGGGGCTAGTTATAGTACTATAGTTGGCTTGTTCAGAGTATACCTCAATAATCTTGTTAACATGTCATTCTTTGTTAAACTGATGGTGCCAGAATAGATACTTGTTGTCACTAGCAGTATGGTCCCTTTTGTATTGGAATTGCAACACCAAGCTAAGAGTCTATGGTTTTCTACTTTGTGTAAATCACTGCATTTTTGACATTGAGTGCCTTAAGTACAACAAATATATATAGAGTGTTCTTAGCACCAGTAATTATAGCACTGAGCAGCTCCAGAATACATAGCAGTCTCTCAGACTATAATATTATATTGCCCAAAGTTAAACAATTAATAAAAGTCTTACTCTTAGAACCTCTCTGAAAGTTCCAGATGTTGATCTAGATCACTGATATATCAAAGCTGGAAGATGCTTTCATAATATGAAGCAGAAATGTTAATGTGACATCTGCAAAGAAAGAAGAGCTAGAAAGAGCTGCTACTACCTAGACAGAAGTAATTGGCAAAGAAGTGTTAGAGTTCCAGTAGAGAACACCTAAAACCTTTAGAAAATATTTAGATTCAAGTAAGCAAGGCTTCATCTCAGTAGTCTCACTAAGACCAGCAGTTTTCTTCAACTACTGCTTAATCACTTCTAGCTCTACTGCTAATGTAATAGAGTTGATAGATATGAACACACCATCTTATATCTTGTGAATTAACTCTGTTAGGGCAACTAAGCAATGACCATGGTAATTCAGTAGAGATTATGATTTCAGAAAAACCTAAGTGTATATTGCAAAGACTATTAATCAAGTGCAACTTACCTTTAGAAAAATCTAAAAAAAACAGAATAAGGTTTTTTGAAGAGAAGCACAGTTTTGAATACTCTATTGTTTATTGTAATTCAGCAGAATAATACTGAGCTAACTATAAGAATGATAGTATATAGATAATCAGGAATCTCAAATAGAAGTATCTATAACATTATCTAACAAAATGAAATAAATCTGGTAATAGCTGGAAAAAGCTGATCTAAGTTTAAGCTAAGGGTAAAAAAGTGCATTAGTATACAGTAGGGTTTGGCTAAGGGTGAAAAAGTTCATAAGAAAGCCCATGGAGCTTAGTATTAAAGAATCTTGTCTGGATGAATGATCTAAAGAGTCCAAAAAAATCATCCAAAAAGTCAGATCCCCTTACAAACTCTATCCTGAGTTTAGAGTGAGCCCTCAACTACCAAAGCAGCATTGGTAACAATGGTCTTTGTAGTAAAAGAATTAAGTGGAATTAGAACCTGCGACCTAGTAGGCTTATGAATTGTTACTTTGAGTATTCTTAAGATACTAGGATAACTAACACTTTCTTGAGAAGTATCTGTACTACCTAAGCTGGCCTAATACATAGAAATAATTGTAGCTTGAGAGAGATTATAAAACACTCTCTTAAGCTATAAAAAATACAAGAAGTCCTTATAAAATGATGTAGAAACAAATCTTGGAGCTTGTTGAGTAATGTCAGCTTTTGCAGTCTGTATCAGATACCTATCTGATTTCTTCAGAACATCTATAAAAAAGAATATATCACAAACTTCATTCAGCTTATATCTCTATAACAAGTAGACTGATTTTCACAAACTGAGTTGTGCTGGAAAGCCCCAAATAAAAGCTATCCACACATATAAAGAGCTGGATGGATTTGCATAATCAAACTTACATTGGAAAGTGCTCATCAAACTGTTCCTGATAATATATGATATATCTCATAGTAATAAGTATTGATAGAGATACAAGCATATAAATGTAGTGACATAATTAGTTACCTTCTCAAATTAGCCTGATATCTGCTATGTGTGATAGAAACAGCTTGCACACAGATCATCACTTTTTTGTATATATACCTCTATGTCTGAGAATTAGACCTCAGACTTAACAACATCAATCTTTATCCTTTATTATCTGTATTGATCTTAATCATTATTGTCATCATTATTGAACTTCTGAATCACTCCTAAACCTCTGAGAGTACACCCAATGTTCAGATATCACAAATAAGTGAGTAGTTCATTTTGTAATAATATACAAAGTTTAGATATCACAAACAAGTGAGTGATTTATTTTGTGATAGATATTAACTTTAGCTGATTATCAGGCTAGCTATTATAGAGTAAATACCAGCCCTAAGTACATAAGTAAATTAAATCAGTAATTAAGCAGATCTCTAAGTAAATGTTTTAGTAGTAAAATACTAAATGTTAGAGTAGACTTCAATTATTTTCAATTTCTTTCTCATTTTCTTTTCCTTTTATTTTCATTTTGGAACTTAGAACTAGGGTTAGTGTGATGTCATATGTCACCATCACAGTTACAGAATCATGTAACAAGAAGAAAAAATATAAAAGGATCTAGAATAAATAATATACAATATGATAACAGTATATTGACCTTATGGCAAATACATATACTTTAGGGTAGGACAAGGTAGTGTGCACACAGACCATGATCTGTGGTATATAAGATAGATTAGTTTGTACTTAAAACCCTACTAAGTTCTCTTGTATCAATCCTAATACAAGATTCTTTTTATTGATCTACTCTAAGGTCTTTGAGCTGTAACATTACTGTTAGAAGTACAGTATGAAGTATATATATAGTACCAGCCAGATATCAAAACTAAGCTTGACATTGCACACTTTTAGTATAACTAGTTTAATGACTAATCTATTCCTAACACTGAAAGTTTAGATTGGATAGAATAAAACTCTATATAAAAGTCTGAGTATTTTGTGAAGTTTGAGAGAGGATAAATAGACAATAAAAATAAGCACAAATAACCATGAAGTTTGATGTAAATAAATCCAAATAACTGCAGTTTTTTTAATAAAAATAAGTTCATTATAAGAAACCAAAATACTAGCAGGATTTTGATATAAATAAGGCCAAATAACTATGATGCCAAAATAACTATATTGAAGACAGACATGGCTTGAAGTTTGGGCTGTAACATGAAGATCAGAAAGAAATAAAATTAAACAAGAAAAGAAAAGAAGCTGAAAAATAAAAGAAAGAAGATAATGTTGAGCACAAAAGATCTAGTATTCAAGGAAAGACTGTCAAAGAAGTTAGTAGATTTATATGCTAACCTATATATTATTAATAAGATAGTATCTATCAATGTAATCAAACTAAGACTGCTAACTTTGATAAGAACTTATCTAGTTGTAAATATTAGTTAAGTAGTAATGTATAAGAAACAATATATAGTATAGATACATTTCTGTATCCTTATGCTTTACCAATTGATCATCTCCTTCACTCTTACTCAAGTCTTTGCCTAAGTTGCAACCTGAGCCAAGCTTAAGATCATAACAATTCTGTTCTTAGATTTTCCTAAAAGTGGATAGTACTTAGTTGTTTTTTTTTTAAATCACCAATTTATTACATGGGGTATGAGGGCAGACCATGGTAGCTACTTCATAACTATGTACATTCAAATAGATACAACATGAAAAGAGAAATAAAAGGATAGAAAAGAAAGCAGAAAAGAAAAGAAAAAGAAAAAGAAAATATAAATAAAAGAGGAGTAAAATTCAAAACAATAGAGTAGTACAATGAGTAACACAAGAGACAAGTGATTAAGTAAATGAAAAAGCACTTGGGTTAAATTGAAGAAAGAGAACAAAATAGGCTAAAGTGTCTCTTCTCAGATTCTAATAATTATTAAACCTACAACATTCATGAAGAATGTGACATCTTGTTTTGATAGAGTAAAAACCACAAAGGCAGTCAAATTTTTCTCTAGGAAAGAACTTTAACCAAAATTCTCCTATAGGAGCATGATTGGTGATGGCTCTTGAGGCTCAAGTGCATAGTGAATTTGAGTGGCCAAATTGAGAAAGCCATAGGTTGCTTTTGGAACTTAATGGTTCAATAGGATTTAAATCATCATTTAAAAGATCAAGGAAATTTCTCCCTTTAGAGTCAGACACTTGGAAGGTTATCTTCCACTATGAAAGGATGAAATTGCACTCAGATTTTTTGCAGAAGTTCCAGAAAGATTTGCATGGGAACAATGGGATAGATATCATATTTTTGGTTTCTTTGTTAATTATATGATAAAGGGGCTATTGTTGTTTGCTAAGATAGTTCCAAAATTTGATACAGTTGTGAGAATCTTTGGAAAAGAATTCTCTAAGTTCCATAGAAATTGTAGCTGAGTAGATTTGATATGGGTAAGCAAAAGAGTCAAAGATCTTTCTTGCAATGTGAACAGAGTCAGTGATGACAACTATGTAGTTGGTGTTGGAGTTGGCAACTGCTTGATTGATACTACATTGAATAGTGAAAAGCTTGACCTCTGCTATTGTTATGTTGATAGCTCTATATAAAGTTTTGACGATGGGTTTGTTAAAGGAATAGATATGTGAGATGGAAGTAGTGACTTAATTCTTGATACTAACATCTGACATAATGATAGTGGAGAAGGGATCAGATAATGTTCTAAATGCAATTTCGTCCAAATTCTTTATGTGCTTTTTGATATTAGAAAAATGAGAATGAAAAGAAAAACAATCTGGAAAAATATCAACAAGATGATTTTCTAGTTTAAATTCTTCATTGAAAAAAGAAAAAGAGGGGAAATTTTTGTTACACTTATTATTCACATCAATAAGTAGCAATTTCAACTTAATTCTCTGTTTGGCCATAAGGCAGTCAATAGATGCATTATGACAGTTCTGTTCCTGCAATCTGTAATAATTGAAAATGCTGTGAGTAATGTGGTTGAATGAAAGAGAAGACTGTTATAGTAAGAATCTTCCATATAATTTCTTAAGATGGAGATGAATAGGAACAAGTCTAGCAATAGCTTTGACTCCAAGGGTGGGTGATGTATGGAAAGCACCTGTAGTCCAAAGTGTGGCTCTTTATTGCATTTTCCTTAAGATGTTGAAATAGTAGTAGGTGGGAGCTTTGTTGTAGTACCATAATGGAAACCCATATAGAGCAATAGGTAATGTACAGCATCTATAAAGTCTTCTTTTTTGAAGTGGGTTAATGCCTCTTGTTGAACTGCCAAGCAATTTCATACATTTGATAGTAGAAATCACTTTGTTGGAGTAGAAATCAATGTGACTTCTAAAAGTGAGTTTGCAATCAGAAATAAAGCCCAAGTATCTCCAAGTTTCTTTAGGGAGAAGGGAAGGGCCACCAATAGAAGATAGGTTGAGCAGAGGAGGATTAAATGTATCATGACATCTAGAGAAGTGAAAAACATCAGTTTTTCCATGTTTTATAATAAGTCCATATTTTAAAAGGAAAGATGAAATGATACTATAGCTATAAAAAAGGTTTGCATTTGGATGCAAGATGGACCTGTTTTGAGAAATGAACAGTCCATTGTTTACAAAAGAAAGGATTGAAATGGGAATTTTTAAGATTTTTAGATGTTTTTCTAAAGAATGAAAAACAGGAAAAAGATAAAGAGCAGAAAGAATTGGTGAAAGAGCAGATTCCTGACCAACACCAATGTTAATATTAAATGACAGAGAAATAAAATTATACCAGCAATACTTGGTTTTTCTTCCTACTAGGTAATTCTTGAAGAAATTGAATATTTTTTGATCAAGACCTACCTTGTCAAGAATGAGGGGGAGAAGTTGGTGGTTCAAGAAAGGAAAAAATTGAGCAATGTCAAATGCCAAAGTGCTCATGATAAGATTTTTAATCCATCCTGAATGAATGATGTGGGTAAGAACAATGCCAGTGTCCATGGTAGACTTTTGTTTAAGATCTCCTAGTTGACTATGGTAAAAGAAATTATTAGAGATCGTGTGGAATTGAAGGCATTCTCCAATCATTTTTTCAAAGAGTTTTCCAATTGTGTTAAGAAGAACAATAGGTCAATATGATTTAGGAGAATTGAATGTAGACTTGTTAGGTTTGGGAATTACAACTGTTGTTGAAATTTTGAAATGGGACAGCCAATATCCCAAATCTATACAAGTGTTAGTGATATCTAAAAATTTGAAGATGCATTCTTTGTTTCTTATGATAGACTTGATGTGACTTCAGATTAATTTGTTGGGATCTGGAGCAGACAAATTATTGCACTTCTCAATTGCATTGATTAGTTCTTGCTCGGAAAACAAATCCCAACTTTTCATGGATTTGCTGGAGTTATCGTCTAGAACATGAAGGTCAACTTCTCTTGTTTGAGCAGAGTTAAAGGAGTTGTGTAAAGTGTTCCATAAGTCTTCAAGCTCTATACATGGATAGCCTTCATACTGGATGGCTTTGATTGCAGGGAGTTTGCATTTCTTGACCCAGTTCATGAGTTTCCATAGACTGCTTTTCTTGTTTGCAATTTCTTCAATTTTGTCATTAAAAAAAGAACACTTTGATTTCTTAACTGAGCTTTTGAAGTTACACCAGTTTTCAAGACTTTGAGAAAGATGATATTTTTTGAGTGAGAGACAACAGTCTTCATTCCACCATGCCTTAGAGTGTCTTGTGATATTTACCAGTTTAGAATTTCTATGCCAGGATTCTTTGATCTTGGAAGAAAGAAGTTGAACCACCTCTTCTAGAGTTTCAGTGTCTTGAATAGAGGATGTATTCAAGCTTTTAATGATTTGGATGACATTTTTGATAAATTGTTCTTCTTCATTGCTTCTCTTTGCTAGCAATCATTATGTATGTGATATTCTTTCTTTGCAAATGTATATGTCAATGGTAATCAGGGCATGGTCTGATAAAAGTCTCCAATCTGGGTGAATACTATGGCAGTTGAATTCTGGAGAAGAGGGATGAAGAAATACTAAATCTAAAACTGAGTTAGCATTATAATCATTGTTAGAAAACCTAGTAGAAGAGTTTTCAAGAGGTTTAGAAATATCTAAGGAAAATGAGTCTGCAATGTCAAAAAGAGAATCACTATGACTAGAGTGAAAAGGGAAATTGAAATCCCAAATACTATCTCTGATATTGAAGTCACCTGTCATAATAATGACATTGTGAGTGTTGGACTCAGTATCCTTTAGATACTTTAAGGCCAACTGAGAAAAGTCAGAATAAATGTTAATCATGAAATAAATAGATCTCTGATTAGAAAAAGAAATACAAGAGATGTCTCTGTGATTTAAGATGTCATTTCACAGGAAAAAATATAAATGCAAAACACAGATGTTGATATATATCAGGACTTTTGGAAAGTCAGACTGATTGGTGGGAGTTCTAGTGAAAGTAAGCCAGTTGGGGTAGTGAGGGACACCAACCAGAAGTTCTTCCTCACAATTATTAGGGCTAGGAATGAAATGAATAGTTAACCAAGAAGGTTCTTGAATAAATATGATATTGTATAAAAACTTGATCTCTAGAATTGTATTGATGATTAACTTGTTTTTCCAAACATTTTGAGAGAAAAATTTCAAAACATCACAATTCATTGTTTAGTGTCATTCACAACTGAATGAATCGATTTGGACCTGTTTTCACAGATCTCATAATATTTCTTGATATACTATTCATGATTAAATCTATGTTTTTAAAATGAACACAGGTTGGAGTCCACATGGTGATCTCTACAACAATTGGAGCACTTGAATGAATGTAGACATGGTTCACCTTTTTTCATCTCAAGACAAAAAGGATTTGTTTTCTTGTTCGCTTTACAGCATCACCTAAATTAGTAATGATTTTCTGTCTTGTGAGGGCTATTGTACTTGATATACTTAGAGTCTTGGATTCAATAGGATATTGTTACATGTTTCCATTGCCAACAATTTTTGCATTAAGGGACATCAGAGTTCATGTTGGCTCCTCAAATGGTGGCAATAAACTTCTCTATATTAAAACACCTGTTAATAAGACCTTTGGCCTTACTCCCACTCTGAACATCCCAAATATCAATCTAGACAATCGACATGTTAGACTTTGGTGACACCTTGATAACTCATGGTTTTGAGGTGAGGACAATGTTGTCAAAAATTTGGTTTTGTTTGATGATGCTTTTCACATCAGTAGATATAAGACATTTGTTAGAGTTGTTATGAGGAAAATAGGGTATGCCTATGATCTTTAAGTACAACTTGGATTGAGGAAGGTAAGAAATGTTCTAGTACTTAGTTGTTAGTTACCATAATATAACTTAGGTTTTCCCAAAGATTGTAAACTTTACAAAATCCTGTGAAACAAGTCCACTAGAGGTATGTCATTACCAATACCAGAAGTGAGTGTTAGTTTTGGTTGATTTTCAAGATGAGGGTTTACAGTATAACTACTGGCTTATATACTAAGTACTTTATATCAAGAACAAAAAGTGTGGACTTTGTTTTTTCTCATTTTCTCTCTTATTTTATTTTCTTTTAGATTTATTTTTGTATTTTTATATTTATAGAACTTAGGGCTAGGGTTTGTCATGTGACACAAGAAGAAAGGCATAACAGGTGCTAAAAGAATGATGTCATATAATATACACAATGCATGTTGGCCTTGAGGTATACACATGGCTGTTTAAGGTAGGCTAGGAGTACATAGCATGGACCATGTGCCTTTAGTATAAAAGGTAGATGATCCTGTAAAGAGTTCTCTATCAAGTTCTCTTGTGTTAACCCAATACAAGGTTCTACTCATTGACTCCCTCTAAGGTCTTTGAGTCATAATACTTTACCTAAGGTAGTTATCTAGGAATGGAGACTGTATGGAGATTGTAAGCAAGTTACCCTGGATTTAGATGGTCCTCAGGTACAGGAGAAGAGATCTATAAAGTTGTTTAGTGAGTGTGGATGACTGTGGAAAGTCTGCTGTTCGAACGAGAGCATTAAATAACCAAACATTTTCCGACTGCGAGTCTCAAGCACACCAAGCTCTACGTGAAATCAATTTAGATACTTGAAGAACTGGAACGCAGAAGGATTGATGTATCAGCGTTAATTTTTGAAGAAACGATTTCGGAAATACTTTGTGCTGTACACTTTGTAAATCACTAGGCATTGGAGTCACAACATGATCCGAGCACCAGAAATCTAATGCTACTTTTGTAAATAGGTGTTGGCTGTCTGGTCTCTAA
>Ga0157358_1000894_pt1 | contig 12838 bp, 15 predicted proteins | sample AttcapACBM2_FD_111484 | JGI IMG/M metagenome (GOLD analysis project Ga0157358, IMG submission 111484) | Fungus gardens microbial communities from leaf cutter ant in Botucatu, State of São Paulo, Brazil - Atta capiguara ACBM2 | ecosystem: Host-associated > Fungi > Mycelium > Unclassified ...
AAGGTCTTGGCCGCCTCGTCAGGCTCTTAGCCCATCCAGGCGAGTTCTATGTGAACCCGCTGAGCAGGCCCAAATGCCAAACCCGAGATTCTCAAAGGTGGCGTAGTATACGCCCTGCAACGCTGGTGCTCAAGTCCCGAACAGATAAAGATCCCTTTGGATCGCGCAAAATTGCCGCATTTGAACGGAAAAAGCACCGCCGCTACGTGGGAAAAAACACGGTTTGCCGCTTTTTTCCGCATTACAGCCAGCCTTTTTCCGCAAAGGAAACATATTCGCCCTGACCGATAACAATATGGTCAAGCACGCGGATGTTAAACAGCTTGCAGCAGTCGTTAACCTGTTGAGTCACATCGCGATCTGCCATGCTGGGCGCCGAAATGCCCGAGGGATGGTTATGCGCCAGGATAATCGCCGCCGCGTTTTGCTTCAGCGCTTCACGCACGATTTCACGCGGATGCACCTCTACGCTGGCTATCGTGCCCGCAAACATTTCACTGGTGTGAATGACCCGATGCTGATTATCAAAAAAAACCACCATAAATATTTCCCGTTCACGATGCGCCAGCTTGCTGTGCAGGAAATTCACCATATCGCCCGGGCTTTGCATGGCCTGTTTTACCGAATCCGCACAGGTGAAAAAACGCCTGCCCAGTTCGGCAATGGCATTCAGCTGGGCATACTTCGCCACGCCTACGCCTTTCACCCGTAAAAACGCGTCTTTGTCCGCCGTCATCAGCCGGTGCAGCGAACCGAACTCCTCCAGCAGCTGTTGCGCCAGCGTCATTACGTGGACACCGCGCGCGCCGGTACGTAAAAAAATCGCCAGCAGTTCCGTATCCGTCAACGTGCCGGCCCCGCCTGCCACCAGCTTTTCGCGCGGTGGCATTTTTTTCCATGGCTTCTTCATCCGCTTTCTCCTTCCGTAGCTGGCTAAATCATGGCATTATATACAGTAGTTTTCCATGCATTTTTCCGTCTGCCGGGCTGCTTTACAGTACGGTCGTTGTGCTAAAAGTCAGCAGGCAGGGATTATGATAAAATGGCGGAATTCCGGCGCGCGGGCGCCCTGCTGGCTCAATGGAGCAGAAACTATGACATTAACCGGTAAACGTATTGTGCTGGGCGTAAGCGGCGGTATCGCTGCCTACAAGGCGCCTGAGCTGGTAAGACGCCTGCGCGATCGCGGGGCGGAAGTGCGCGTCGTGCTGACTGCCGCAGCCAAAGCATTTATCACGCCGCTGAGTCTACAGGCCGTATCGGGTCATCCGGTCAGCGACGACCTGCTCGATCCGGCGGCGGAAGCGGCGATGGGGCATATCGAACTGGGAAAATGGGCTGACCTGGTGATCCTGGCACCCGCCACGGCCGATCTTATCGCTCGCGTCGCCGCAGGCATGGCTAACGATTTGGTTACCACGATTTGCCTGGCGACGGCGGCGCCTGTTGCCGTCGTTCCCGCCATGAACCAGCAGATGTATCGTGCCGCCGCCACGCAGCATAATCTTCAGGTTTTGCAGGCGCGCGGCCTGATGATTTGGGGGCCGGACAGCGGCAGCCAGGCCTGCGGCGACGTCGGGCCGGGCCGAATGTTAGATCCGCTGACTATTGTGGACGAAGCCGTCCGCTGGGCGACGCCGCAGCACGATTTAACGCACCTTAATGTGATGGTAACCGCTGGCCCAACCCGCGAATCGCTTGATCCAGTCCGGTTCATTAGCAACCACAGCTCGGGTAAAATGGGCTTCGCCGTGGCTGCCGCCGCCGCAAAACGGGGCGCTAACGTGACGCTGGTCGCCGGGCCGGTCGCCTTAGCCACGCCGCCGGGCGTCAAACGTATCGACGTGATAAGCGCGCTGGAAATGCAGCAGGCGGTGATGGCCAGCGCCGCCGAACAGCAGATTTTTATCGCGGCCGCTGCCGTCGGCGACTACCGCGCTGCGGAAGTCTCCAGCGAGAAAATCAAAAAGCAGGGCGACGAAATCCTGCTGAAGATGATTAAAAATCCGGATATCGTCGCGGGCGTCGCGGCCATGCAGCAAAATCGCCCGTACGTGGTGGGGTTTGCAGCGGAAACCCGGAATGTGGAAGAATACGCCCGGCAAAAAAGGATTCGGAAGAATCTGGATCTGATTTGCGCCAACGATGTTTCAAAAGCCGGGCACGGTTTCAACAGCGATACCAATGCCCTGCATCTTTTCTGGCAGGAAGGGAATAAAGCCTTACCGCTCGGCGATAAGCAGCTCCTGGGCCAACAATTACTGGACGAGATAGTCAGCCGTTATGAAGAAAAAAATCGACGTTAAGATTTTAGACCCGCGCGTGGGCACCACTTTCCCTCTGCCCGCCTATGCCACTTCCGGCTCCGCTGGTCTCGATCTGCGCGCCTGCCTGGACGAGGCGGTACAGCTGGCGCCGGGCGCGACCACGCTGGTACCGACCGGCCTGGCTATCCATATTGGCGACCCGCAGCTGGCGGCCGTTATCCTGCCGCGCTCCGGCCTCGGCCATAAGCATGGCGTGGTGCTGGGCAACCTGGTCGGGCTAATCGACTCCGATTATCAGGGACAGCTGATGGTTTCCGTCTGGAACCGCAGCCAGGAGACGTTCAGCATTGAGCCAGGCGAGCGTATCGCGCAAATGGTGTTTGTACCGGTCGTTCAGGCTGAATTCAATCTGGTTAATGACTTCGACGCCAGCGTGCGCGGCGAAGGCGGCTTCGGCCACTCGGGTCGTCAGTAACGACCGACCAGAGTACCCGTCCTTATTTCCACCGTGAGCGTGATGGCTCACGGATGTTGCGTGGGCGCTTGCCCGTACATGGTGATATTTCAGGGGTCTTTCAGGACATGGCAGAGAAAAAAAGTGCGAAAAGGAATCGTCGCGAAGAAATACTGCAGGCGCTGGCGCAGATGCTGGAATCCAGCGATGGTAGCCAGCGGATCACTACCGCCAAACTGGCGGCAAGCGTGGGGGTTTCTGAAGCTGCGCTTTACCGGCACTTTCCCAGCAAAACCCGCATGTTTGACAGCCTGATTGAGTTTATTGAAGACAGCCTGATTACGCGCATCAATCTAATCTTGCAGGATGAAAAAGAGACGCTGCCGCGTTTACGGCTGATTATCCAGCTGATCCTGGGCTTTGGTGAGCGTAATCCGGGCTTATCACGTATTCTGACCGGCCATGCGTTGATGTTCGAGCAGGACCGCCTGCAAAGCAGAATTAACCAGCTGTTCGAACGGATTGAGGTGCAGCTGAAGCAGGTGCTGCGCGAGCAGAAAATGCGTACCGGCGAAGGATTCCAGACGGAGGAGGCGCTGCTGGCCTCGCAGCTGCTGGCTTTCTGTGAGGGTTTGCTGTCGCGCTTTGTGCGTTCCGACTTCCGCTATCGCCCGACGGTGGAATTTGAAACGCGCTGGCCGCTGCTGGCCTGTCAGCTGGTCTGAATCGGGAAGGCCGCAGTTGGCCTGTCAGCCGGTCTGAATCGGGAAGGCCACAGTTGGCCTGCCAGCTGATCTGAATCGGGAAGGCCGCGGTTGGCCTGCCAGCTGATCTGAATCGAGAAAGCCGCAGTTGGCCTTCCAGCCGGTGTGAAATGAAAGGGCCGCAACTCGCGGCCCGCATTCGTCAGATACCGTACTCTTTGCGGTAGGCCCGGACGGCGGCCAGATGATCGGCCAGCTCCGGTTTCTCTTCCAGGTAGCTAATCAGATCGTTCAGCGTGATGATGGCAATAACCTTGCAGCCGTAATCGCGCTCCACTTCCTGAATAGCCGACGCCTGTCCGCGGCCTCGCTCCTGACGATCCAGCGAAATCAGCACGCCGGCCAGGGTCGCCTTATTCGCCGAGATGATCTCCATCGATTCGCGAATAGCGGTACCGGCGGTAATAACGTCATCTACCAGCATAATACGGCCCTGTAACGGGCTGCCGACCAGCGTTCCGCCTTCGCCGTGGTCCTTCGCTTCCTTACGGTTGAAGCAGTAAGGCACATCGCGGTCGTGGTGATCGGCCAGCGCAACGGCGGTGGTAGTAGCGATAGGAATGCCTTTATAGGCCGGGCCGAACACCAGATCGAAATCGATAGCGGAATCCACCAGCGCCTGCGCATAGAAACGGCCTAACAGCGCCAGGTCACGGCCCGTGTTAAACAAGCCCGCGTTAAAGAAATAGGGGCTTTTACGTCCGGATTTCAGCGTGAACTCTCCAAATTTCAGGACCTGCTTATTAATAGCAAATTCGATAAATTGGCGCTGCCAGGCTTTCATGTCTCGCTCCTCAATCATTAAAAAAGGCGACTCTCTGGTCGCCTGGGGAAATCAGTCTTGTAGCGCCGCTTTCTGCGCCTGAATCAGCGTATCAATACCGCCGCGAGCCAGCGACAGCAGCGTCAGCAGCTCGTCATGGCTGAACGGCTCGCCTTCTGCCGTGCCCTGCACTTCAATCATGCGGCCATCTTCGGTCATGACTACGTTCATGTCGGTTTCCGCAGCGGAATCTTCGACATATTCCAGATCGCATAACGCTTCGCCGTTGACGATGCCGACAGACACGGCGGCGACCATCCCCTTCATCGGGTTGGCTTTCAGCTTGCCGATAGCGACCAGATGATTAAGCGCATCTGCCAGCGCTACGCAGGCGCCGGTAATAGAAGCGGTACGCGTGCCGCCATCCGCCTGCAGGACGTCGCAGTCCAGCGTGATGGTGAACTCGCCCAGCGCTTTCAGATCCAGCGCTGCTCGCAGGGAACGGGCAATCAGACGCTGAATTTCCAGCGTGCGGCCGCCCTGCTTGCCTTTGGCCGCTTCGCGAGCGTTACGGCTATGAGTAGCGCGTGGCAGCATGCCATATTCTGCGGTTACCCAGCCCTGGCCCTGTCCTTTCAGAAAGCGCGGCACGCCTTCCTCAATGGTGGCGGTGCAAAGGACTTTGGTTTCACCGAATTCAACCAGAACGGAGCCTTCCGCATGTTTGGTGTAGTGGCGAGTCAGGGTGACGGGACGCACCTGATGGGCATTACGGCCTGCTGGACGCATGGTTTTTCTCCGGCTTGAAAATCGTGATTGGCTGCGCATTATACGGATTTCACAGCCGAATGCCTATGACAGCCTGCTGGTAACGCGGTTTCTGTGCAGCTGGCGCGATAGTAAGCGCCGCCTCAATCCCATTGATTTGTCAGAGTTTGACCAGATGCCTGTTAAGGCAAGGCCGGCACCGCTATAATCACCTGAACTTATTCTGAAAACGGGTACGCATAATGATCCGCAGTATGACCGCCTACGCCCGGCGTGAAACCAAAGGCGAATGGGGCAGCGCAGCCTGGGAGCTTCGTTCCGTAAACCAGCGCTATTTAGAAACCTATATTCGTCTGCCTGAGCAGTTTCGCGGCCTGGAGCCGGTGATCCGCGAACGTATTCGCAACCGACTGACCCGCGGTAAAATCGAGTGTAATCTGCGTTTTGACGCAGACGCGCGCGCGCAGAGCTCTCTGGTGCTGAATGAAAAACTGGCTATTCAGCTGGTTAAAGCCGCCAACTGGGTCAAAATGCAGAGCGACGAGGGCGAAATCAATCCGGTCGATATTTTGCGCTGGCCTGGCGTCATGTCAGCAGAAGAACAGGATTTGGATGCCATTTCCGCAGAGTTGCTGAGCGCGCTGGACAGCGCTCTGGACGACTTTATCGCCGCCCGTGAAACGGAAGGCGCCGCGTTAAAATCATTGATTGAACAACGGCTGGAAGGCGTCAGTACTGAAGTGACTAAAGTACGTGCGCAGATGCCGGACGTGTTGAAATGGCAGCGCGAACGTCTGGTTACCAAACTGGAAGAGGCTCAGGTTCAGCTGGACAGTAATCGGGTTGAGCAGGAACTGATTATGCTGGCGCAGCGCGTGGACGTGGCGGAAGAGTTGGATCGTCTGGAAGCGCATGTTAAAGAAACCTATAACATCCTGAAAAAGAAAGAAGCGGTGGGCCGCCGCCTCGACTTTATGATGCAGGAATTTAACCGCGAATCGAATACGCTGGCGTCTAAATCAATCAATGCAGAGGTTACCACTTCGGCTATTGAGCTGAAGGTGCTGATTGAGCAGATGCGTGAACAGATCCAGAACATTGAGTAAAGTTGCATACAGTCGCACTCAGTAGCAGAAAACCAATAAAGCCCGCTAATTGCGGGCTTTATTATTTTCATGCTGTTGCATAACATCGCGCATTTTCTTTGTACCCAAAGTACTTTCCTCGCTCCAGCTTGGGTACAAAGCACTATTCAATGTTAATGCAACACTATGGCAAAGCTGACAGATATTCAGATGCAGGCATGGATTAAGGCAGGAGAACGGCTTGAGGGGCACCCCATGGAGATCATAGCCGTTCACCACAGAAGTAGTGGTTTCAGTGATGTTCTGGTCACCATTTTTCCGCCAACGGATAAAGGAAAGATTAACTGATGGTTAAAAAAAAGGTATGTTAAAAGATAAACATGGCATTCCTGAACCTGACAGTGATGGTCATTTTTATGTGACATTCTGGTTATTTGGTGAGGGTTATAAAGAAGAAGGTAAAAATGACAGGCTTTGCTTTAATGATATGAACCCGCCTGTAAATTGTATTGAAAAGGACAGGGTATTTTCAATCAGTTCCAGCAGGAACAGAGGCACTATATTTATATTAAATGATGGCGAATATCGGATGAAAAAAGAGGGTAAAATAATCAAACTTAAAAAAGAATAAGTCCGTCCTCGCAGGTTGAGACAGTACTAAAATCATCCTTTTTTCCAGGGCTTACACCAGCTATACGGAACGTACCTTAGGATGTCCTCATCTGGTGCCACCCAATGCAGAAAAAGACGCTAAAATCGGGCCATATTCCTAATTTTTGTCTGCCGAGCATCTAATATTATACAGCCCGCGTCAGCGGCGTATAATTTGGCTTTATCTGAACGCACTTATGGATTATTGCACGCAAGGAGGCGAAGTTATGCCAGCCCTGGAGTTCCCCTGTACCTTTTTCAAGTCTCGGAAACGCATGGACGACTACAACGCCGACGATATGCGCTGTGGTGACCTTTCCGAAGCAGAGCTGAAATCCCAATACCAGCTGAATTATATTTCCGATCGGGTCGATCCTTATACGTTAACCCGACGTTCCTCACTGGATCGCCCTCAGTCCATGTTCTGCTGCAATCTGCGCGGAGCCGGTGAGAAAATTACTCGCCAGCAGTGCGCCATTATCCTGTTTGGGGAGCTCCGATCGCTATCACGCACATTTTCCCTTTATGGCCCATACAGCCATCTGATTGAAAAGATGATCGACCACATGCAGAACGAAAAGGGTGCCACTTTCCGGGATGCAGCGCTGAACAGGGCATTGAAAGAACAGATAATTAGAGATGTTTCCGAGGAAAAAAGCACACGCATTTTGTTATCAAAAGCATTTAGCACAGGTATAGACTGGGAAAGAAAAAATTTTCCAGTTGAAAACAAGGACAGACTAAGAGATGCAATACTAAGTAGTAAGTTACCAAAGTTCGACAGATTCCAGGATAATTACAATGGTATGGGCATTACCGTTCATGATACCTGGGCTACACATATCACTATAAAATCACTGCATATTGATAATGATCGCTACCGGACAGTGGTACATTACAAGGTACAGGACCATTTTGGTTTGAATAGCGATGATATTTTGAAAACAAAATTTAGTCAGTTCCATTTTTTCCGTATCTGGTTCGTGCTCCAGCGATACAACCAGTTTGGCTTCAGGCCATTCATGACCAATATGGAAGCTACTGTAGAGATTACAGGTGAGCGCAATGAAATCTAAAATTAAAAAAGCGTTTTGTGCGTCATTACTTATTAGTTGCACCCTGCTGGTTTACCTCCTCTTGTTGTCGTTACGTCCTGTGAAGATCATAGCTGTTCACCAAAGACATAACTATAGCGATGTTTTAGTAAAGAATTTCCCTCTAACTGAACAAGGGAAAATTAATTGGTGGTTGAAAAACAAGGAAATCCTCAAGAACAGGTATAACATCCCAAGGCCGGCCCGGGATGGTTTTTTCACCGTCATTTTTTGGGATTTTGGTGATGGATATAAAGAAACCGATGGGTATGACCGACTCTGTTTTAATGATATGAAACCGCCAGTAAATTGTATTGATAAAGATTCGCTCATTATGGTTAACAATAGCAGGAATACCGGCCTTTATTTCATTGTAGATAGCGGAACATATCGTATAAACGACAGTGGTAAGATGGTAAAAAACAAATCAGATTAGAACGGCTCCACTCGCGTAGAGATAACAATAAAATCTTCCGCTCCCTCCGTATTGTCCCCAACCATGCGAAGAAAACATGAGTGAGCCCGATCGCTATCCCGCAAATTTGCTCTTTATGAGCCGTACAGCCAACTGGTTGGTAAGATGATTGACCCAATGCATAAACAGTTATTGTCTGCCGTACACTTTTATCACTGGTGAGTGCATGAACCCTGTGCCTGGCGCATATCGTCAAAGATGAATAGTTTTACAGGCGGCACCAGGCTAAAATCCCCCTTCTTTTCCTGCGGATAATTTTAAGGTTTTTATGCAAACTCTTCCTCCCTGCCCTGAATGCCACTCCGAATACAGCTGGCAGGATGGCGACCTGTTTAACTGTCCCGAATGCGGCCACGTCTGGTCTGGCAACACAGAAGCCACAGAGGCGCTGGTAGTTAAAGATGCCAACGGCAATCTGCTGGCTGACGGCGACAGCGTGACAGTTATCAAAGACCTCAAGGTCAAAGGCAGCTCGACGCCTCTTAAGATCGGCACCAGGGTAAAAAGCATTCGCCTGGTGGAAGGCGATCATAATATCGACTGTAAAATTGACGGCTTTGGCCCGATGAAGCTGAAATCAGAATTCGTAAAGAAAAACTGATCCGGTTTTAACCTGCGGCAACGATCGCCGTACAGGCTGCGCAGTCTTCAGCTAAAGGCCGCAGCTTGTTCCGCCGTGATAAGCGCCTGCTTTTCTAACTGCATGGCGATTGAACGCGGCGAACGCTCACACAGGCCAGCCAGCTCGCTGACGGAATGGCCCTGCCGGAAAAGCGCTATCAACTCCTGTTTTTGCTCTTCAGACCAGGGAAGATAAGCATTGCCAGGCCGCCCTTCCGCTCGATTCTTTTCCCGACGCTCTTCTGGCGTCAGCTTCACTTTTTCTTGCCGTTTTACAGAACTGAAATTCACACCGCTGAACTCTTCAGCCAGAGCAAACAACAGCCTTATAGCATCGGGTGTATGCACAACAGAAGCTGGCGGCAACAGCTCGCCTGTTTCCGGATGGATCCCTTTTGCCAACAGTCGGAAAATTTCACCTGCCATCATTTTTCTCGTCCTTGTGGTAGCCTGCCCGACTTCAGGATCCAGCCGTGCAGTTTTTTAATCATGCTATGTCAGGTGGCTAAGCCCATTGCTGAATAGCGGATTCAAAAAAACTTAAACAAAATAAAACGTTGTCCTGGAGACGCGCACGGTTACTTTATTTTCAGATTAGGTAAACTCATTTACTTAACGGCTTTTAGAAAAATTCACTCGTCAACCTGTCTGGGATCCTGCAGGCTTGCCGCCGATTGCTCAGGAGCGGGTTATGCTACTTACTGTTTTTTATCTGATTGGGATCACCGCAGAGGCCATGACCGGCGCGCTGGCGGCTGGCCGCCGTAAAATGGATATGTTTGGCGTAATTATTATCGCTTCCGTTACCGCCATTGGCGGCGGATCCGTGCGCGATATGCTGCTTGGGCACTACCCGCTTGGCTGGGTAAAACACCCCGAATACATCGTCATTGTGGCGATGGCTGCCGTTATTACCACCCAGCTGGCGCCGCTGATGCCGCATTTGCGCAAGGTCTTCCTGGTGCTGGACGCGCTGGGCCTGGCCGTTTTCTCTATCATCGGCACCAAAGTGGCGCTGGATATGGGCCATGCCTCGATTATTGCGGCTATTAGTGCGGTGATTACCGGCGTCTTCGGCGGCGTGCTGCGCGATATGTTCTGCAACCGTATCCCGCTGGTTTTCCAGAAGGAGCTTTATGCCGGTATCGCTTTTGCTTCCGGCTGGCTCTATATCCTGCTGTTGAAAACGCCGGTATCCGACGAATTGGCCATCATCATCACGCTGCTGTTTGGCTTTCTGGCGCGCCTGCTGGCGTTGCGCTTCCGGCTGGGGCTGCCGGTATTTAACTATCCTCATGCCGATCACTAAAAGGTTCATCGCCTTGCCTCGTCTGCATAAGCAATCAGCTGCTGCACCTGAGGGTGATGCAGAAAACGCACGATTTGCCCGGCCAGCGTTTTACCTATGCCTGGTAGCTGCTGCCATGCCTCTTCCCGTCGGGCCAGTAGCGTTGACCAGTCGTTATCTTCAATAGCGTTCAGGGCACCTTCCGGTACAGGAACGCCCAGGGCTTTTACCCAGCGCCTGAAGGGCTGCCGTCGGCTTAGCGAGAATTGGTGGTAAAGCCAGTCTGCGCGGGCGGGCGTGAGGTCAGCAATTTTCCGCAGATCTTCCTGAGTCAGCGCAAGCCAGGAAAAGAGATGGGTCAGCTGCCCGGCCTGCATCAGGCGCTGCCAGCTGCTGCGGCTGACGCCGGTCATCGCCAGCGCCTGTGTGCCGCTTGCCCAGACAAGGCGGGCCAGAAACTGCTCGCGACAGGCAGGCGTATAGTCAAAACAGCTCAGAGCATGAAAAGCATCAGCATCCGGTACGGGAGGCCTGTCCCGTTTTTGTACCCGCCAGATGACCTCGTCAAGCCTGGGGATGCCCTGACCCGCCAGGCTAATGGCGACCCTGTCGCCCGGCACGATATCCAGCGCCTGCCAGCGTTTAAGCGAGCCAATATTGACCCGGCTGACTTTTTTATCATCCAGCTGTACGGGTAACAGATTTAGTACCGCGCCTGTTTTTCCCGTCCGCCCAATGGGGAAATCGACTGAGCGAACCTCTGCGCTCACTTTCAGCGGCGTATATTTCCAGGCTGCTGACCAGGTATTATCGCCGGGTAGCCAGTAAGCGCCCTTTACTGGCGTACCGTGGATCACCACGCCATCCGTAACAAAGGGCAGAGGCTGATGAAACCAACGTTCGCGCCAGTCGGCGACTTCATCAGCGTTGGCAACAGGCTTGCTCCAGGCTTCCATAATGCTGAAGCCCGCCTTGCTTAACTGCTGTAAGCGTTGCGGCATTTTTTCCGGGCCGTCCGGCCACGCCCAGATAAACATGCCCAGCTGTGCCAATAGCGGCGAGCTCTCATTACGCCGCATTGCGCCAGCCACGACGGCGCGGGCATTAACACCGCCCTGGCTGGCCTGCTGGTGATCGGTCATCTTCAGATAAAGTTCGCCCTGCAAAACCAGGGGATCGTCATCCAGCGTTATCTGCTGCGGAATAGCGGGTATATGGCGTGCTTTTTCCGTCCAGTCTTCTCCTCGCAGCCCGTCGCCGCGACTGATTACCCGCACAAGTTTTCCATGCCGGTACCAGAGCGTCACGGCAATGCCGTCCAGTTTTGGCTGCACCCACAGCGGTTGCTTTCCCACCATCCAGCGCACCACCGCCCGCCTGTCCGGCAGCTTTTTGACGCCAACATGCGCTACCGGATGCCGTACCTTGCCGCTTTTCGCCAGCGCCGGCGAACGAGACTCGCTTTCGGGCCGGAAGCAGCGCTGCCAGTCGTGATACGTTTTCTCTAAGGCATCATAGCGTTCATCCTCTACCAGGCTGATGCCCTGCTCATAGTAGGCCCGATCCCAGTCGCTCAGCTGTTTTTCCAGCGCCGCCATCTCCAGTTCTGCCCGGGCGGGCGACCAGACGGGGCAAAAAGCCTGTGCAATGGCGCACCCTCCCAGCCCGAACATTATTACTATGCTTCGCATCTCCACACTCCCTTGTTGCTCTGCTTCGCTTATTAAATCGGCAAAATCAGAACACGGCGATAGCGTAAGTTCGCTTATGGAAAACGTATCGAAAAGTTTTTTCCCTAGCATGAAACCTGTCATCAGTACCGCGAGCCATCTTCCAGTTTTAGAGAAAAAACGCGGCAGAACAGCCGAAACGCTGCATCCTGGCCTTCACCCGTGTATACTGTGCAGGAAGTAAACTCCGACTGGCATAGCAAGAAATCATCATGGCTCAAGGCACACTTTTTATTGTTTCAGCACCAAGCGGCGCGGGTAAATCCAGCCTGATTAACGCGCTGCTAAAGACGCAACCGCTGTATGACACTCAGGTGTCCATCTCCCATACCACCAGGGGCGTGCGTCCGGGTGAAAATCACGGCGAACACTATTATTTTGTAAACCATGACGAATTTCGTCGTATGATCGAAGAAGATGCCTTTCTGGAGCACGCCGAAGTCTTCGGCAACTATTACGGCACGTCACGCAGGGCGATTGAGCAGGTGCTCTCAACCGGCGTGGATGTCTTTTTAGATATTGACTGGCAGGGCGCGCAGCAAATCCGTCAGAAAATGCCGCAGGCACGCAGCATTTTTGTTTTACCGCCGTCAAAAGACGAGCTGGATCGCCGCCTGCGCGGTCGCGGTCAGGACAGCGAAGAGGTCATTGCCCGGCGTATGGCGCAGGCCGTCGCGGAAATGAGCCACTATGCGGAGTACGACTACCTTATTGTGAATGATGATTTCGATCTGGCGCTGTCCGATCTGAAAACTATTATTCGCGCCGAGCGTCTGCGAATGGGCCGTCAAAAATCCCGTCATGATGCTTTAATCAGCAAACTGTTGGCAGACTGAGGACAACTCAGTATGATGCCCAGTCATTTCGTCAACCGTGGA
>Ga0157358_1000895_pt1 | contig 12834 bp, 5 predicted proteins | sample AttcapACBM2_FD_111484 | JGI IMG/M metagenome (GOLD analysis project Ga0157358, IMG submission 111484) | Fungus gardens microbial communities from leaf cutter ant in Botucatu, State of São Paulo, Brazil - Atta capiguara ACBM2 | ecosystem: Host-associated > Fungi > Mycelium > Unclassified ...
CTAAGTGCAACCTAAGCTCTAACTTAAGGTCATAACAAGACAAAGCTTTTACAGCTATTGATAGCCTGATATCTCAGTCATTCATTATTGCTTTTATATATTCTGCATATGTGTGGATAGCTCTCATTTGGGGCTTTATAGTGTAACTTAGTTTGTGAAAATCGGTCTACTAGTTGTGGAGATACAAGCTGAATGAAGTTTGTGACAAGTACTATTTGGCTTGTTATTCATTTAACTTATGAGGTTTCCTGAAATACTTCAGGTTCTCATAGTCTGTCCAGATTTCAAATTGTTTCATTGCATCCAATAGATATTGTCACCATTTGGCTAAGGCTTCTATAATTGCCAGTAGTTTCTTGTTGTAGATTTCATAGTTTCTTTCTACTGGTTGCATTGTTCTTGATAAGAATGCTATTGGTTTTCATTTCTCTTCTTGCTCTTGGAATAGTACTCCTTCTATAACATGTTCTGAGGTATCCATTTCTACTCTAAATTTTTCTTCTCTCTTTGGAAGAGAAAGTACTAGTTGACTTGTAATCTTTTTCTTGAGTTCATCAAAGGCCTTTTGGTGATCTTCATTCCATACCTATTTCTTTTTACCCTTTAATTCATTTAATAGCTTTGCCGTATGACTGAAATTCTGGATAAATCTCCTATAAAAATTTGAAAATCCCAGAAAACTTTCCACATTCTTGACTTTTATTGGTGTCTTCCATTCTTTAACAGCCTTGATCTTTTCCTGTTCTATTTTGACTTGTCCTTTCCCCACAATAACTCTTAGTATCAGGATTTCTTCCATATTGAAGTCATATTTTGACCTTTTGAAATACAGATTGTATTTTTCTGCAATCTTCAGAAATCAAATGATTCTTTCTTCTAGTTCTTTTTTTTTTTAGCTAGTATGACAAAGTCATCCATGTAGTTTGCTAACACTCTCTTATGGAGTAATTCCTTGAATATGCTGTTCATCATTCTCTGAAATGTCCCTAGTGAGTTGCATAATCCAAAGTATATGACTTGTAGTTCAAATAGGCCTTTGTTTGTTAAGAAAGCAGCTTTCCATTCATCTCCTTTCTTGATTCAGACATTGTTATATCCCTAAATAAGGTCAAGTTTGTTGAAGTATTTTGTCTCTTTTAGTTTGTTGATAACTTCTTCTATTAGAGATAGTGGTATCCTGTCTTTTATTGTGACTTGATTGAGCTTTCTGTAGTCCTAAACCAACTGTAGTGAACCATTCTTCTTTGGGATGTAGAAACATAGTGCTGCATATCTTGACTTTGATTCTACAATTAATCCTGTCTTAAGTTGTTCATCCAACTACTGGTTTAATAGTTCTTCTTCCTTGATAGTCATTGCATATGCTTTTGCATTTAGTGCCCATAGTGCTTCATCAGTCAAATTTATCTCGTGGTTCCATTCTTGTTGTTCCAGTAGTTTCTCAAATTTCTTATTGAACAAATGTGTGAATAGCTGATCATAATCTAGTAAGTCTTCTGGAGTTGTTTTATTAGATTTCTTTCCAATTTCTCCATTATCCTGTGTCATGGTTTCTATTGCCTGTGTCCTTCTGGTTTTGAATTCTATGTTCTGATGTTTCATCTTGCAACTTTCTGGACATCTTGTGAATTTTATGGTCCCATTCTTCCAATTGACTTCTGGGTTATGCTTGACCAGCCAGTCATGTCCTAGAAACATATCCATGTTGTTTAAATTCATTACTGTAGCTTTTAGCTGTTCCTTGTGTCTGTTGATCTCGATTTCTAGGAGCGCCACCTTGGTCACTTTTCTGTTCTTCATCTCATCTGTATTAAACACTTTAAATGAGAAGTTGATTGGTCTTGTTTGAATTCTTTTGTTCTTGACTAGTTGTTCATCAATCTCCATATGTGTGTATCTGGAGTCTACCAATGCTTTAACTTTGAGGTTTTTGTTGTTTTTTGTCTTCACATTTGCTCACACATTTAGTTCTTTCTTAGCATTACTCTGTTGGTTGGGAATAATGTATCTATTCTGAGACTTTACAGAAGAGATCTTCTCCAAAACTCTACTCCTTGTTGTCATCTTCATCATCTAATTCTTCCTGAATCTTTCATTTCTTCATCAACTGTGTTCCTTTAAAGTCCCTGGCTATGTGCCCTTTCTTGTCATATTTGAAACATTTTCTAGTTTCTTGTTCTTTTTTCTTCAACCAACATTTCTTTGCCATGTGTCTATACTTGTTGCAATTGAAGCACTTTGGCTTTCCATCCTTGAAGTTGTCATTGGTCTTTCCAATATCCATGGGCTGTTCTCTGCCTTTGTAGGTTATTCCTGTGCCTGTCTTGTAGTTGTTTTGTCCTTCTGTGGACTTGTATCTTTGTCTAACTGATGTAATTGCCACTTTCTACTCCTTGAGTGTCTCTGGTACTGCTATGAGTAGGTATCCCAATATTGTTTTAATAATGTCTTGTCACACATTCTTCTTCAATAAGAAGATTGCATGTAGTTCATCTGTATTAGCCTTTATAGCCAGTATATCAAATTCAATCATGAAGTCAGTAGTGTTTTGTTTCCCTTATTTGAAGGATTCTATCTTCCATTCAGCATCGGCTGCCTTTATTTTGTTGCTGAATGTTGTCTTGATTTTTTTAAACAAACTCTTCTTAATCCTGGGTGCCAAGTTCTTTGTCTAGCTCATTGAGCTTTTTCTATGCATATATTCCTGCTATACCTTCTCTGAGGTGAGCCAGGATTGCTGTGATTCTGTCATTGGTCTCCATGACCCTATAACTTTTGAGAAACAATTGCATTCCTCTCTACTAGTCTTTGAATTTTGTTTGGTCACTGTTAAACTATTCTGGGTCTGATACCATGTTTTTTGGCATCACTGCCTATATGTTCTTGTTGATTGCTACTGGTACTAGTGCTACTGACATCTCTGTGTCCAATTATTTGTAGTCATCTGAGGTTTCTTCTGTGATCTGTAAAGATCCTAGTTGTTCTGACAATACCTCAATATTGTTTGTTCTTCTAGAACTTGTCTTGGTTTCTTTTCATAGTTAACACTACTTGTATTTTATCTGACAGGTATTCTACCTACTATACCTCTCTTGCAAGGTGAGCTCGTTAACACTTTACCAAATGTTACGACCTTTACTCTTAGAGCTTAAGTTGCACTTAGGCAAAGATTTGAGATGAGAATAGAGAAGATGTATAAGTGGTAAAGTGTAAGGATACAGAATAGTATTTATGCTATATATACATATAGGCCATGAGAAATCAGAATATAGTCCATGAGGAAAACAAGTCATAGAATAATGAGAACCAAGTAGAAACAAAGCACCTACTATATGAGGTGCTAACTAAGATTACTTTGGTACAGCTGATCATGTTATCATTACCCTTGACCCTTCTCCATGTTGCCTCCTTGAGATATTGATTGTAATAGATATATCTTTTTTCAACTAGTTCTAGAGAAATGCTTATATCTTAATTCTTTTGACCCTAAAAAAAGAATTATCTTCTCTTTATTAGAGATAAAGTTGTTTTTTGAGATCTAATCTATAATCTTAGAGCTTTCTTGTGGGTATTATCTCTAATCACTTTGAACTAGCAAAAAAACTACCAGAGTATTATTTTTACTATCTTTCTTATCACTTCTTTTAATTTTATATATCATTTTTATCTTTACTATTTTTCAATTAATTTCTAGACTATATACTATTAATTAGATTATTGTTATAGTAACTATTAGATATGATGGCTTAGGCTCACTAAGTAGCTTACACAGCTTGATCTGTGTACTGACTAGATCTAGTTTATATAAGAGAATTTATTCCTTTATATTATCCATGTATTTGTCCTCAGATTCATTATCCATAACCACCAACTAATCTGTACATTAATACTTATTCATTTTTCTGTATCTTAGATATTTTTAAGCAACTTACAATCATGTTTAGTAATTCAGACATATATATCTTCTTGTTAAAGATATTTCACATCTTAGCAACTAAGATCTGTAGAGAATTCTTAGAAGATAGATAAAGCATTTTACTTATCTATATTATACAAAATATAGATGACAAACAATCTTTGACTTCAGCTTATGTACTATATTTCTACTTATCACACTGGTCATATATTTCAAAGAATATATTTAAAGAGATCATGAGAGATATTTTATCCAAAGGTGATGAGATATGTTGCTACCAATACCAGATGAGAGTACTGGTTTTAGTTGATTTTCATTATGAAGCTTACAGTATAACTATCTGACTTATATACTACATAAGATAGTATCTAGAGAATGGAGACTATAAATGATTACCTTGGATCTGGGTAGTTCTCAGATGTTTAGATGGAGTTTTATAAAGTTGTCTAGTAAGAATGTTCAAGAAGTGATCAACATAGAATGAAAAAAGTTAATCTATACTTAATGAGGTTTAAGAATGTGGATAAAAGAAGAGATATTATCTATTGTATTAACTAGATATAGCCATATTGGTATATAACAAAGAATTAATCTAGAAATAGAGTTGGAATATATTATACAGTTTCTTAAAGTTGGGAAAATCACAAAAAAGTAGAGAAGAGAAGAGTCTCTGGCTTTTTTAATATGATTGTAGACTACTTGAAGATGTTTAGAGTATAAAGAGTTATATAAGTATTAATATATGGATTACTAAGTAGTTGTGAACAAAAATTTTAAGTATAAGAAAGTAAAGTTTGCAGAAAAACAAATTCTCTTACATATTAGATACAGTTCATACTGGGAGGTGAAAGCTTGTGAGATTGGGTTAGAAATGTACTAAGTATGGAAACTCTGTACAAAAAGTGTAGTAATATAGAATAACCTTGGCTTTAGCTTATATACTGTGCTATCTGTTTATTATATGGTTATAACTTCAGAAAGTAGAATAAAGTTTGAAGAAGATAAGTGCTGATGTGGTATATTGCTATAGAATATTAGAGATTGAGTTTACTTGAATATTTGATTATCAGACTAGCAAACTATAATGTAACTACTAGTTTTATATGTAAATATAAGAGATGCTCAAAAGTTTCAGAGTACAGGCTTGAGTGAAGATCTTAGTAGTAAGATTACTAAAAGAGGTTAATAAGAGAACTCTACTATGAAAGGCTAAGTTTAATAGGAGTATCTTTGCTATAGAAGACTAAGTACTTGAAGAGTTTAGAATTGATTATATTACTATTATGGAAATATGCTGTAGGAAATGTAGCCATTATAGAAGATAGACTTTTGTTAGAGATTAAACAAGATATTACTGTTATAGAAGATAGTTTTTAACATAGATAAACTTAATATATAATATTCCACTTATTTACATTTATTGTATTTGAGTTTCTGTATTATAAGGAATTTTAGTTATAAATATTTATTTTTTTAATTTTTAAACTTAAATAAGTAAGATATCATGTGATCAAAATTATATAACTAGTTATATATTAATAGCTCAATTTAATAGAAAATTAAATAAGTTTTATCTGTATATTCTACATATTGACTAATGATTGAATAAAAAACAACTCTTATATTAAGTAATATAAGTAAAGTTCTCAGTATAAACTAGTCTATACATAACTTACTCTAGTTTATCTTAACACTATATATATATACTTTATATATCTTAGTTATATTATTATAATATCAGCTATTATAAATCTCTTTTTTGATATTTTTATATAATATGTGACTGTGACTGTTCCTAATTACTAACATGTGATATATATTATATATTTGTCATGATTTATGATATGTATAATATTACATTATTCTTTTAACTTAAGTAAGAAAAATAAAATAAAATAAAAATAGAAAAGTAAAAGTGTTTAAGTTTACTTCTACAATTTCTAACATTTATTTACTTTGAAAGCTTAAGGTCAACTTATACTTTTGGAAGATTACTTATTTTATTTGTAATAATATTTATGTTTTCTTTTTATTTCATTTCAAATTGTCATTTTTCTATCTTTGACTACTTCTAGTTTCAGTCCAGTTGAGCTTGTTAGATTTGTGAATAATAGACTTAGCTTCAATTTATTTTCTTTCTCTTTATTTTTCTTTTCTGTTTTTTCTTTTACTTTATTTTAGACTTAGATGAAAGGTATAATGTGATGTTATATATAATAGTTATACAAGCCACAAAACATAATGGAGCATAACACCTGTTATAGTATGGTCATATATATTACAGTTATATGATATAAAGAAGAATATAGAGAATTCTGAAACAAATAATGTTATATAGCATAACAACAACATATTAGTCTAATAGAGTACACATAGACTTTAGGATAGGTTAGTTGTAGTATGCATACAAACCATAGTCTGTAGTATATAAGATAAACTATCTTGTACTTGTAATTCTATTAAGTTGTTTTGTGTTACTCAATACAAAAGTTATTTTTTGTTTTTACTTAAGAGCTTAAGTTATAACAGAATTAATCTCTCATTTTATACTTTTCAATAAGAAGTCATTATTACAAACTTAAGATCTTAGTGTTGGTTAAAAGAAAGAACCTTGTATTAGGTTAACATAAGAGAACTCAATAGAGAACTCTATACAAGATTGTCTACCTTATATACTAATATCTAATGGTCTGTGTAAGCTATTTCTAGCCTATCCTAAACAACCATGTGTATGCCTTAAGATCAACATGTGTTTTATACATTGTATAACATTATCCTTTCAGAATCTTTTATGTTTTTCTATATGTTCCATGACTTGTGACCATTACTGTGACCATGTCATCTGATGTGACTAATGTGTGACAGTGTTCTTGTCACTTTAACCCTAACCCTAGTTCTAAAAAAGAAAATAAATCTAAAATAAATAAAAAATAAAAAAGAAAAAGAAAATTATTTAGAGTCTACTGCTTTTATCTTTGACAGTCATACTTTCTCTTGTTATCTTTTTGAAAATTAGACATACTTATTATATATTTTATTATTTTACTCTAATAACTACAATTAATTTATTCTTATTGACTTTTTATTTATTTCTCCAAATTTTAGCCTAATTTAATATTAGAGGTGAATTACACTTGCTAGATTATCCATAATAGCATAGGAGACAGAACAAAAAGAGAACTTAGTGGCAGGAAAAGGCTAGAAGTGAGTGCTATATAGATAAGATGATCTTAGCTTCAACAGATAATGTTATACCTAGCTTATATATTATATGGTTATAATTTTTGAATGAAAGAATGTTCTAGTGGAAGAGTTCAAGTTTATTATTAGACTAAGAAATTGTACATAGTAACTATTGTTCTTAAATACCAGAAAAGAGATTTTAATAATAATAATGAAGTACTATATATACTGCTGTTGGATATTATAGTGTTGTCAACTGGAACTCTATGGAATTTGATATAAAATGAAAAGACTCTTGTTCATGGAGTAATAAATGATTGGAATGGGACATAATCTATTCCAGAAGAAAGTAGGTGTATTCAGATAAGTTTATTATCTAGAATAGATGGTAGATATTGTTGGTTAGTATGTGATACTTAGTCAAATAATTTCTCTACTATTTTAAAGTTCTATTCTTTTATCTTTAAATCTTTCATTATATTTTAATGATAAGTATTTATAGAGATATAAGTATATTAATATAGTGATATAATTAGTTATATTTTAAAATTAGCCTGACATCTACTATAACAGATAACTGAGAATAAACCTTAAACTTAACAATATCAATTATTCTCATTGATACTATATATTATTTATTATTACTATCTTTTTATACTTAACCTCTGAATTACTTTCAAAGTTATTTAAGTTTCAAGTATCACAATTGGTGAGTAGTTCATTTTATAATAATAAATATACTCTAGTCATATTTTTTAACATTGACCTAAAATAAAGAATAAATTAAATTAAATTAAATTAAGAAAAAATAGATGAAAAGAAAAGAAAAATAAAATAAAAGTTCAAGTGTACTATGATAGTACTTTACTTAAAATTCAATTTCTAGAGAAACTTATCTATTATTTATCTATTTAAAATTAATAATTTATTATACAGAATGTAGTAGTAGACTGTGGTATTTACAACATGGATACTTAAATATCAAAAAATAATAATAGTGATACTGCTATTAAGTGATTTCTTGATGGAAAAAGAAATATTTTTAATTAAATTCAAGGAAAATAACAAAATACTTCAATGACTTCCTGCTGGGATTCCAGTATTTATTATATCTCTTACAGTTATGTAGAATATGATTTCTTAATTCTATTGAATATTCTCTATATGGGTATGCAAAAGGTTTTCTAGGAAAAAACCTTAGACAATATTTGCCTATAAAAGCATGATTTGTAATGGCTCTTATCATATATGCACATAGCTTGTTAGAATGTCCAAAAGTTTTGAGCTACAAGCTATCTTTCATAAAAGTAGGCCTAATGATTAAGTTGTCATTATCAATTAGATCTAGAAAGTTCTTTCTCTTATATTCTGACACTTGAAATGTTATCTGCTAATTACACAGAATTAAATCACATTCTTTTTTTTTGCTAAAATTCCATGACAATTTACATGGGGTAATAAGATTCATTTTGAACTTTTTGGTCTCTTTATCTACAGCTGAGTAAAGAGGCAATTTTGTACTGCTAAAGCAATTCCAAAAGACAATTGAATTATTGAAACTTTTGTTAAAGAAAGTTCTGAGATCTTGAGATATAGCAATGAAATGTAATTGATATGAGTAGGAAGATAAATTGAATATATGTCTTGCAGTATATATGATATCTATAATCATAGTGATATTTTTGGCATTTGAGACTTGAATGGCTTGGTTGATTCTGTATCTGATCAAAAATAATTTTGCTTTAGTGAAAGTGACATTTATTATATGGTAATGTGTCTTGGCTATAATGTTTTTGTTAAAGCAAATGTGCAATATTGAAGTTGTAACATTATTCTTGATGCTAGTATCAGAAATGACAAGAACAATACTTGAATTTGATAGGAAGTCATTAAGGATTTTGTTAAGAGTGTAAAGATGGATATTCATAACTTCTTTGTCTTTATAGTTTATTGTGTGAAAAGAGAAATAATTAGGAAAATTATCTACTAGTTGAAAATTAGGTGAAAGTCATTTATGAAATCTGTCAAAGAAAGGGAAAACTTCATTTAGCTGATTGTTGGTGTCCACAATTGAACTCTTGTTTTTTGATGTTGATTGTCTATCAAGTTTCCTATTGATAATTGATGAGGTTTTGCTTTTTTCAAATGATGGATGTCTAAAAGAGAATTGAGAATGTGTTGCTTAGGTAAAGATACCATTCTCAAATGATATCTTCTGCTAATTTTGTCAAGATGAAGGTAGATAGGAATGAGGCCAGCTATAACTTCAACTTTCTATAATAGTAAAGTATAGAAAGCACTAGTGATTCATAGCACTGCTCTATGTTGCATCTTCTTAAGTTTTTTTTAGAAAATAAAAGAGAGAAGTTCCCTTGTAATATCATAATTGAAAGCTATAGAGAGCAATAGACATGATACATGTTCTGTAAAAAAGTTATTTATGCAAAGGCAACAACTCTCTGGTGGAATTACCCAATATTTTCATATTCTTAATGATAAACAGGGCTTTGTTGGAGTAACAGTAGATATGATTATGGAATAAAAGTTTTCTGTCAAAGATAAAACCAAGATATTTCCACTTGTCCTTTAAATATAGTAGGAATCCTTCTAAAGGTTCTAGGTCTAAAGGAGGAAGATCATAATTCTTTGTAGCCCTAGAAAAATAGAAAAACTCTGATTTGTTGTATTCAATTATAAGACTGAATTGTTCAAAAAGAGAGAAAATAATACTATAATTTTACAAAACAAATTTGTGTTTGATTTTTTATAGCTTTTTTCTTGAGAAATAAAGAGACTACTATCAATAAAAGAAAAAGTTGAAATAGAAGATTTTTAGTTCTTTTCTCAAAAATGTAAAAGATCAGAGTGATATAAAATGTAGACAAAATAGAAGAAAGGACCAATTTTTGACCTACATCTATATTTATTCCAAAAGAAGAAGAGATGAAATTGTTTTAAACATCTTGGTTTTTTTGTCAATTAAATAATTGGAAAAGAAAGTAGTAATTCTGAAATTGAATCCAGTTTTATTCAAAATTAACAGAAGAAGATAGTGGTTAAGAGATGGAAAAAATTGAGCTATGTCAAAAGCCAAAGTACTCATATAAAGACCTTTAATCTATTTGGTATAAATTAGATGAGTCAGATATAAACAATAGAACAATGTTTCAATCTTCCTAATTGGTTTAGATGAACAAAATCAGATATGATTGAATGGGTTTGCAATCTACTGCTAATAACTTTTTCTATAAGTTTTCCAAGTATATTAAGAAGAATAATGAGGTGAAACATTTTTGGAGAGTTGTATACTAGTTTGTTTGGTTTGTGAATGATAATCAATGTTAAATGCTTAAAATGTGATGACCAAAATCTGAGATTAATACAAGTATTAGCAATATTGGCAAAATTCTTGATATACTTGACATTAGTCATCAAAATTTTTACATGACTTCATAATATGTGATCAGGTTATGAAGTGGATGAGCTATTGTATTTTTTAATAGTATTAGTGATTTCCACCTTGGAAAATAGTAGTCACTTAGATTAAGGTCTCAATGAGATTTCATCAAGTAAACATAAATTAATTTGTTGATCTTGAGCTGAATTGAAAGTTTAGTGAAGAGCTTATCACAGATCTTTTAATTTAATACACAGATGCTATTACAAAATAAACTACTCACTTATTTGTGATATTTGAACCTTGGGTACACTCTCAGAGGTTTAGAAGTGATTCAGAAGTTCAATAATAATAACAATAATGATTAAGATTAATACAGATAATAAAGAATAAAAATTGATGAAAATTGATGTTGTTAAGTCTGAAGTCTAATCCTCAGACATAGAAGTATATATACAAAAGAGTAATAGTCCATGTGCAAGCTGTTGCAATCACATGATTAAAACTCATACCTAATAGGAGCTGTTATCTATCATAACAGCTGTCAGGCTGATTTTAGAAGGTAACTAATTATGTCACTATACTGATATGCTTGTATCTTTATAAATACTCATATTATTGGAAACAGTTTGATAAGTACTTTCCCATACAAGTTTGATTATGTGAATCTGTCTAGTCATTCATAAGATATTAGAAAACAAAGATTTTACAGTTACTAATGACCTGATATCTCAGTTGTTTGTTGTTATCTTTGTATATCCTGCATATGTGCAGATGGACCTTATTTGGAGCTTTACAGCATAACTTAGTTTATGAAAATTGGTCTACTAGTTGTGGAAATACAAGCTGAATGAAGTTTGTGACAGATGTTCATTGAATTGAATAGCTTCCATAACTGGTAGTTTATGTTTCTTGACTCAGTTCATGAGATTCCAAAGTCTCTTGTTCTTTTATATGATTTCTTAAATTTTCTCATCAAAGAACTGTCAGATATATGAAGCTTGAATACTAACTTCTTTATAACATGTACAATACATGTTAACCTTAAGATAAACACATAGTTATTTAGGGTAGGCTAGAGAAGTAGTAGTACAGACCATGATAGTTTAGTATATAAGATAAACAATCTTGTACAGAGTTCTCTATCGAATTCTCTTATGTTAATCCTAATACAAGGTTCTCTTCTTTGATCAGCCCTAAGGTTATTGAATTGTAGCAAGAATAATCTTTTAGTTCTTTTAACCATTCTCTTGAATTTTCTCTAATCTGAAATTAACTTAGATAAGCAATATATGATTAACTCTCTTCTATGTTCTTTGTTTTACCAGACTTTAGAGAATTTGGTAGTTTTGACATATTTAGAATACTTCTTTCAAAAATTCTCTAAAATAGACTTAAAAACAAAGTTGGTAACCTTAATACTACTGACATTCCTAATAGTGAATCACTTAAAAGAGTAGTATAAGATTTTTTTAAGTTCATTAATAAAACCTTTCTCTTTTTCACTGTTCTTGATAATAGTTTGTTATTTGTCTTGAATGAACTCCTCATTAATAATGATCTTGACTGTTAGAAAAGTGTGATTAAAAGGACTTCATAAGTTAGGTAGAATAATATATGTCTAATTCTTCTGAATTGACTCAAAGAAACATCAAGTCAATAATTAAATTAGATTTGTTAGAGTTGTCAGTGTATCTAGTTGGAACTTGATTGATAGGTGTAAACAAATTTAGATTAAAAGAATTAGTGATTTCCTTAAGTATATCAGTATGTACAGAATGATGAGAATAAAACAAGTCCCAATCATTATCTCTGATATTAAAGTATTTTATCATGATAATAACTTTACCAAGATTTACCTTAATATTCTTTAGATTTTTTAAGGTATTTTGCTAATCATCAGAATAAACATTATTTAATGAAGCAAATAAAGCCATAATTAAAGAAAGAAATGAGATCAATGTCTCTGTAATTCATAATGTCTTTTCTAAGTGAAAATTGTAATTGAGAGAGTCTAGCATTGATATATGTGATGACTCTAGAATGATTGGGTATACCAATGATTGTTTTACCTTCTTCAGATGATGAGTTAGAAATGGTTTGAATGATGGACCAAGGATAATGTTAACATTTTTATTGTTTTCTAATATAAGTTTAGTGTTATGAACTAAAATCCTTAGAGTGGGATATTAGAATAACTCTTGTATTGAGTAACACAAGAGAACTCAATAGAGAACTCTTCTACAAACTAGTCTACCTTATATAGTTCTACAGATGGTCTGTGCTAACTACTGTGCACCCTACCCTAAACAACCATGTGTAGTCCATGAGGCCAACA